>OMJG01000238.1_pt1 | contig 42105 bp, 34 predicted proteins | sample 1646431 | NCBI WGS metagenome assembly OMJG01 (sample SAMN03771674, study PRJEB25209) | food metagenome | isolation source: Cotija cheese | place: Mexico:Jalisco,Michoacan | collected 2011-12-12
CGCCGTGGCGGTCGCCGCACTGCCCGCCACCAGGGCGCCGATGAGCCAGCCGCGCCCGCTCACTGCCCGCTCCTGACGGTCCTGCGGAGCTTCCCGGCGCGGCCGGCCGCGGTGGCCTTGCGCACCCCGTGGGCGAACCCGGCCACCTTCACCATCGGGGTGCCGACGGTCTCGGTGAAGACCTTCGACAGCTCGTTGGCGCGGCCCGAGACCTCGGTGACGTGCTCGGAGACGGTGTGGACGTCGGTGGTGACCAGCCCGATCTTGCCGATCTCCTCGTTGGTGGCCGTCACGGTGCCCTTGAGCTCCTCGAGGATCGGGACGGTGGAGTCGTCGAGGTCCTTCACCGCGTCGCGGAGCTGGTCGAGCACTCCGCCGAGTTTGATGAGGGGGACGGCGCACAGCGCCACCAGGGCGACGACGGCCAGGGCTGCGATGAGCCCGGCGATCTGGCCAAGGGTCATGTCTTCTCCATAGATCGGGTGTCGCGGCTCACTCTAGTGGGACGACTGCGCCCGGGTGTCCGCTAATGTGCGCTGACATGGGACGGGCTCGGACCACCATCACCGCTGTCTCGCTGGTGGTGCGCCGATTCGGACGTGAGGTGTTCGCCGATCAGGTCCGCGAGGGTCGGCTGCGCACCGCGGGCATGCCCTCGACGGTGCGGCGGATGGCGCGCCTGGGGATGGGCCTGTTCTGGGTGGTGGCGGGCCTGGCTCTGATCGCCCCGGTGCTCGGGCTGGGCAGGGACAAGGAACTGGCCTCGGGATTCGTGGACCTGCTGCTGGTGGTGTGCCTGGGCTTCCTCAATATCTGCGTGCAGCCGATGAGACGCGGCTGGCGGGTCGGGGCGCTGGTGCTCTCGGCCACCTCGATGATCCCGCAGATGATCCTGGTGGGCATCATGGTCGGTACCGGCGGTACGTCCTTCATCACGGTGCTCGGCCGCGTCGGCCTGGCGGTGCTCGGCGGCTCGCTGATGCTGCTCATCGTCTTCATCATCATGGACCGGGGGCTCCAGGGATGGCGGCTGTGGCTGGCCGGGGCGGCCGGGGGCGTGGGCCATCTCACAGCGCTGGTGATCGCCTGGGGGTTCCCCTTCGCCCGGTCGGTCAACGAGCTGTCGGTGATGATCACCGATGTCGCGCTGCTCTACGTCGCGATCCCGCTGGCCGCCGCCGCGGGCGTCTCCTACGCCCAGGTGGCCACCAACGTCGCGACCTGGGCGGTGCTCAGCGTCCGCGATCTGCTCACCCCTGCTGCCTGGGTGGCCTCTGCTGTCGTGGTCTGCGGGGCGGGTCTCGCGATGCCGCTGCTGCGCGGCCCGGCGCTGCCGGGCGCAGTGGTGACGGTGGTCCACACCCTGGTCTCGGTGGCTCTGGCGGCGGCCGGGATGCGGGCGGTGCACCGGCCGGTGGACGTGCCGCGGCCGACCGCGGTGACGGCGGATCTGGCCTCGAAGGGTCTGCTCTTCGCCGGCCTGCTGTGCAGCTGGCTGTTGCTGCTCCCGGTGGTGGCGCTGCCCGGCGAGCTGCTGAAGGGGGTGCCGTTGAGCGTCTTCGGCGACGGGGTGACGGCCGTGGTGACCATCGTGCTGTGGGCCCGCGGCATCCGGCGTCGCCAGAGCATCATCGTGGTGATGGCCCCCGGCATCTTCTGCACCTGCGTGTACTCGATGGTCCTCGCCATCGCGAGGAGGACCGGACTGGGCGCCCTTCCGGCGCTCAGTGCCCGTGTCACCGGCGCAGTGCTCGTGGTGCTCGCGCTGTGCCAGGCGCTGGCCTGGGCCCGCCGCGGCGGCTTCTCCCCCGACCGGGACCGCGGCCGGTGGGCGATCCTCACGATGATCGGCCTGGAGGCCGTCATCTTCCCCTGGCGGGAGTCCCTCGCCGAGCCCCTGGAGGCTGCGGTGCAGGGGTCCGCGGCGGCGGTGATGCTGGCCGGTCTGGTGTGGCGGGTGCTCACCGAGGCCGAGTACACCCACGGCTCATCCCCCGGTTTCCCGGCACCGGCCAGGGTGCTGTTCTTCGTTGGCCAGGCCCTGCTGGCCGCGGTCTTCGTGCTGCAGTCGGTGATGCTGCCCCACGCCATGAGCGGTGTCATCAACCTGCAGCAGTGGACGTCTGTCGTCGACTCGGTGGTCGGTCACGGCGTCCAGATCGGGGTGGCGGTGGGCCTGCTGATGCTGGGCCGGTGGCGGGTGGATCCGATGGATCCGGCGGACGCCGTCGAGGAGATGCGGATCGAGGCGCGGCGCCTCAGTCGTCGCGGCCCAGCAGCTCCCTGAGCTGGGCCCAGCGGGTCGCGATGCCGGCCTCGTTGCCGTGGTCGGTGGGCCGGTAGTAGCGGGCTCCGGCGAGGTCGTCGGGCAGGTACTGCTGGGCGGCGACGCCGTGCGGGAAGTCGTGGGCGTACTTGTAGGCGACGCCGTGGCCGAGAGCCGCGGCGCCGGAGTAGTGGGCGTCGCGCAGGTGGGCCGGCACCTCTCCCCCCTTGCCGGCGCGCACGTCGGCCAGGGCGGCGTCGATGGCGGTGATGACGGCGTTCGATTTGGGGGCGGTGGCGGCGGCGATGGTGGCCTGGGCCAGATTGATGCGGGCCTCGGGCATCCCGATGAGCTGCACGGCCTGGGCGGCGGCCACACAGGTCTGCAGAACGCTGGGCGCGGCCATGCCGATGTCCTCGGAGGCGGAGATGATGAGCCGTCTGGCGATGAAGCGGGGGTCCTCGCCGGCCTCGATCATCCGGGCCAGCCAGTGCAGGGCGGCGTCGGCGTCGGAGCCGCGGATCGATTTGATGAAGGCGCTGATGACGTCGTAGTGCTGGTCCCCGCCGCGGTCGTAGCGCACCGCCGCGCGGTCGGCGGCGGTGGCGATGATGGCGGTGGTGATGGTGTCGGTGCCCGAGGAGGTGGCTCCGGCGGCGGCCTCCTCCAGGTAGGTGAGGACCCTCCGGGCGTCTCCCCCGGCCAGTCGCATGAGGTCGGCCCGGGCGTCATCGTCCAGGGTGTAGCGGTCCCCGTCGGGGGTGCGCAGGCCGCGCTCGTCGCTCAGGGCGCGGTCGACCAGGGTGGAGATGTCGGCCTCGGTCAGGGGCCTGAGGGTGAGCAGTAGGGACCGCGAGAGCAGCGGGGAGATCACCGAGAAGGAGGGGTTCTCGGTGGTGGCGGCCACCAGGGTGACGATCCGGTTCTCCACCGCCGGCAGCAGCACGTCCTGCTGGGCCTTGGAGAAGCGGTGCACCTCGTCGACGAAGAGCACGGTGGGCCGCCCGGCCGCCAGTTCCCGGCGGGCGGTGTCGAGTTCCCGGCGGACGTCCTTGACGCCGGCGGTCACAGCCGAGATCTCGACGAATCGGCGGTTGGAGGCGTGGGAGATGACGCTGGCGATGGTGGTCTTGCCGACTCCGGGCGGGCCCCAGAGGAAGACGCTCATGGCGGCGCGTCCCTCTGCCAGGCGTCTCAGCGGGGAGCCGGGGGCCAGCAGGTGCTGCTGGCCGACGATCTCGTCGATGGTGCGCGGGCGCATCCGCACCGCCAGCGGTGCCGAGGGGTTGACGGCGTCGCCCAGCGATCCTCCCCTGGATGCCGGTTCGGGGGCGCCGATCGGGTTGCCGAAGAGATCCTCAGTCATCGAGGAGGTGGGCCTCCAGCCGTGCCTGGTCGGCGGGCGTCCAGCCGATGCTGCGCAGGTAGCTCGCCGCTCCGCCGTGGCGGGACTCGAGGAGATCGAGGGTGGCGTCCATGATCTCGGGCGGAGTGGACTGCTGCTCGTCGGAGTAGGCGCCGCGGGTGGCCGATCCGGCGGCGGCCGCCTCGCCCAGGCTGGCCATGATCCGGTCCAGCCGCTGGTTGGTGGCGGCGTAGTCGGCCAGGATCGATTCGCGGGGGGCGCCGATCAGAGACAGGGTGAGACCGATGATCGTTCCGGTGCGGTCCTTGCCGGCGGCGCAGTGCACCACCACGGCGCCGCGGGCGGCCGAGATGACGCGCATGTCCTGGAGCACGGTGTCGGGGCGCCCCTCCAGGTAGGCCAGGTAGTGCAGGGCCATGGCCTCGGTGCGGGTGGTGGGGGTCATGACGCTCATCTCGGCCTGCCACGGGGGTGTGGTGGACAGGCCGTCGTCCTCGGGATACAGGGATCCGGTGGTGACGGCGACCCTGGGGTCCTGGGTCAGGGGTCCCGAACCGATGCGGGTGAGCTCGAAGTTGGTGCGCAGGTCGATGACGTCGCTGACCCCGATCCGGTTGACGAGCTTCTCGACCGCGGCCGGGGTCAACCGGTCGAGGTTGTCGGAGCGGATCAGACGGTGGGCGCGGATCCGGCGGCCGTCGCCGGCCCTGATGCCGGCCAGGTCGCGCATGTTGTGGACGCCGTCGAGCTCGATCCAGCCGATCTCCTGGGGGTGGGTGGCCTGCGTGGTGCTCATGAACCCAGCCTATCGGGGTGGACCGACACGGATCGGACCCCTCACCCCCAGCCCAGCTCGTGGAGACGCGCGTCACTGATCCCGAAGTGGTGGGCCACCTCATGGATGACGGTGACGGCGATCTGCTCGACGAGCTCCTCACGGCCCCGGCAGTAGCGCATGAGAGGCCCGGAGAAGATGGTGATGACGTCGGGGGGCACGAATCCCCAGGAGGAGTCGCGGGCGGTGAGCGGCACCCCCTCGTAGAGCCCGAGCAGGCCAGGCGGCTGATCGGGGCCTGGCTCCTCGGCGATCTCGATGACGACGTTGTCGATCGCGGCCGCGAGCCGCTCGGGGATCCGCGCCAAGGCGTCGTCGATGCAGGCCTCGAAATCGGCCTCGGTCATCTCGACGCCCACGGCGCGGAACCCCTGCGGATCAGGCCTTGGACTCCTGATCCTCGGCCTTCTTCTCGCCCTTCTTGACGGGTCTGGCGTCCACCCCGGCCTCCCGGCGCTGGGCCGGGGTGATGGGGGCGGGGGCCTGGGTCAGCGGGTCGTACCCGTTGCCGGTCTTCGGGAAGGCGATGACGTCGCGGATCGTCTCGAAGCCGCCCAGCAGCATCACCAGACGGTCCAGGCCGAAGGCCACGCCGCCGTGCGGCGGGGCGCCGAACTTGAAGGCGTCGAGCAGGAAGCCGAACTTGCTCTGGGCCTCCTCCTCGCTCAGACCCATGACCTTGAAGACGCGCTCCTGGACGTCGCGGCGGTGGATACGGATGGAGCCGCCGCCCACCTCGTTGCCGTTGCACACGAAGTCGTAGCCGTAGCTGAGCGCCGATCCCGGATCGGTGTCGAAGGTGTCGAGGCACTCGGGCTTGGGGCTGGTGAAGGCGTGGTGGACGGCGGTCCACTCCCCTCCGCCCACGGCCACGTCTCCCTCGGCCTCGGCCTCCTTGGTGGGCTTGAACATGGGGGCGTCGACCACCCAGCAGAAGGCCCAGTCGGCCGGATCGTAGAGCTTGCAGCGGGTGCCGATCTCCAGGCGGGCGGCGCCCAGCAGCTCCTGGGACGCGGTGCGGGCGCCGGCGGCGAAGAAGATGGCGTCGCCGGGATCGGCCCCGACCTTGGCGGCGATGCCGGCCTTCTCGTCGGCCGAGATGTTCTTGGCGACCGGGCCGGCCAGGGTGCCGTCGTCCTGGACGGTGATGTAGGCCAGGCCCTTGGCTCCGCGGGTGCGCGCCCACTCCTGCCAGGCGTCGAACTGGCGACGCGGCAGGGAGGCCCCGCCGGGCATCACGACGGCGCCCACGTAGGGGGCCTGGAAGACCCGGAAGGGGGTCTTCGCGAAGAAGTCGGTGACCTCGGTGATCTCGTTGCCGAAGCGCAGGTCGGGCTTGTCGGAGCCGTAGCGGTTCATGGCGTCGTGCCAGGTGATCCGCGGCATGGGGCGGGGCATGTCGACGCCGATGAGCTTCCAGCAGGCGGCCATCACGTCCTCGGCGAGGGCGATGACGTCGTCCTGGTCGACGAAGCTCATCTCGATGTCCAGCTGGGTGAACTCGGGCTGGCGGTCGGCGCGGAAGTCCTCGTCGCGGTAGCAGCGGGCGATCTGGTAGTAGCGCTCCATGCCGGCCACCATGAGCAGCTGCTTGAACAGCTGGGGGCTCTGCGGCAGGGCGTACCAGGAGCCGGGCGCCAGGCGAGCCGGCACCAGGAAGTCTCGGGCCCCCTCGGGGGTCGAGCGGGTCAGGGTCGGGGTCTCGATGTCGTAGAAGTGGTGACGGTCGAGGACCTCGCGGATGGTGTGGGTCACCTGGGAGCGCAGCACCAGGGCGTCGTGCTGGCGGGGGCGGCGAAGGTCGAGGTAGCGGTAGCGCAGCCGGGCGTCCTCGCCGACGGTGACGTGCTCGTCGATCTGGAAGGGCAGGGCCTCGGCCTTGTTGAGCACGGTGAGCTCCGAGATCGCCACCTCGATCTCGCCGGAGGGCAGGTTCGGGTTGGCGTTGCCCTCGGGGCGGGCCTCGACGACGCCGGTCACCCGGATGCAGTACTCGTTGCGCAGGTCGTGGGCTCCTGAGGAGGCCAGGATCTCGTCGCGGATGACGACCTGGGCCAGGCCGGAGGCGTCGCGCAGGTCGATGAAGGCCACACCGCCGTGGTCGCGGCGGTGGCCGACCCAGCCGGCCAGGGTCACCTCCTTGCCGATGTCGCTGGCTCGCAGGGTGCCTGCCTCGTGGGTTCGCAGCACGGACGTGATCCTTCCATTGTCGGGGCCTCGCATAGACGGTGCGGGCCTTCAGGGAAGCCTAGTCCACCCGTCCCCGGCATGCACCCGCGTCACGGCCCGGGGATCATACGCCCCTCTTCGGTACGCTGAAATGCGGACCGTTGCTCGGATCCGACGGCGCCGGCCGCCGGCATCCACGAGAGGACAGCACCATGACCGAACTGACGATCTCCACGCACGTGGTGGGCGATGGCGACGACGCCATCACCTACGACATCCAGGGCTATCTCGACCGGGTGACCACCGAGCGGCCGGCCCTCTTCCTGTTCGGAGCACCGATGGACGCCTCGGGCTTCCGCCAGCTCGCCGAGCAGTTCCCCGATCGTGCCGTCGTGACATACGACCCGCGCGGTGCGGGACGCAACCCCACCGGAACCGCCGACATCACGACCGAGCAGCACGTCGATGACATCCACCGCGTGATCGCGGCCCTGGGAACCGGGCCGGTCGATGCCTTCGGCACCAGCGGCGGCGCGGTGAATCTGCTGGCCGCGGCCTCGGCGCACCCTCAGGATTACCGCCTCATCGTCGCCCACGAGCCGCCCAGCGCGCCCCTGCTCGGTGACGGGGACGAGGTGCTCGCGATCGTTGACGACATGAAGTGCTGCTACGCCGCGCAGGGCCAGGGGGCCGCGATGGCCAGATTCATCGCCCTCGTCATGTTCTCGGGCCCCGTCCCGGCCGGGTATCTCGAGCGGCCGGCTCCCGATCCCGCGATGTTCGGCCTACCGGTCGAGGATGACGGCTCGCGCACCGATCCGCTCTTCCGCAACATGCCCGCGATCATCTCCCACCGGATGGATGTGGACGCGCTGCGCGCCCTGGGCGATCGGCACCCCCGCCGCCGACTTCCCGAGCCACCACACCGGCTTCCAGGACCAGCCGGGCCACCCCGGCGACCCGGTCGCCTTCGGCGCGCGCCTGCACGAGCTCGTCGACCGCCCGTAGCGGGCGGTCGACGCCGCGGTCCGATTCGGTCGGGGTCCGGTTCAGTCGATCTCGGGGAACCACTCCCCGATCTGGGAGCGGATCGCGTCATTGCCGACGGCCCGGGTGTGGTGCTCGATGATCCACTCGCTCAGCGACCCGCCGGCCGACTCGTCGACGGCCCGGCGCGCCGCGTCAGGATCCGAGAGCACCTCGGTGAGCATCTCGGCGGCCTGATCCTCGGTGGCGTACAGGTAGGGGTAGAAGGCGGGCACCAGACTGGCGGCCCAGGGCAGGTGCGGGAAGATGCCGATCGCCCCGGCCAGCAGGGCCTCCAGGTACTCCAGGCCGTAGGCCTCCTCTCTCGCTGTGGCCAGGAAGGCGGTGGTGCGCGCCAGGGACTCCCAGTACTCCTCCCGGTCTCCGAACAGGGGCGAGAGCTTGGCCCAGCGGGGGGCCGACATCTTCATCGCCAGGACGCTGGCCAGGTCGCGCTGGACGAGCCGGCCCTCCATCCTCAGCGGCACCTGGGCGGCGACCTCCTTGACGATCCGCAGGAAGGTCTTGGGCTGTTTGGCGTCCGACAGCCGGATCGCCGGGTAGAGCACCACCGGCACCTCGGGATCCTTGTGGGGCTTGAGCAGGTCGGAGCGGATGCCGGGCTGGAACCAGGCCACCCGGGCCTGGTGGGCCAGCGGGGAGATGGTCCAGCGGCGCACGATCTCGCTCACCTCGCCGGCGGTCCGCTCACCGGAGCACAGGGTCGGGAAGAGCGCGAAGGACAGCCCCATCGCGGCGAAGTTCACCTTGTGGTGGTAGTGGGAGGGCGGCAGCCACTGGAGGTTGAGGATCCTCGGCTCGGCGCCGTGGCGATGAAGAACCTGGAAGACGCCGACGGAATCGAGCACGTCCAGATTGATGACGAGATCCCGCCGGGCGTCGAGGCTGGACAGCCGGCGCATCTCGAAGCCCTGGCAGGCGCGGTCGCGGTCGCCGACCAGCACCGCCCCCGGATATATCTTGAACAGTCTCTCGACCAGTGCGGCGCCTCCTCCGCCGCCGATGAACCGTCCTTCCTCATCGACCACCGGATCGTCGTCGAGGTATCCGTACTTGATGGCAATCGTCATGGAGAACCCCTGGTGTTCAGGCGCATCGTTGCGCGTTGTCCCCGACTCTAGCCGTGGTCAGGCGGGAATTGCAGCAGTCCGCGCGGGTTCAGGCGGGATTGCTGCCCGGCGTCACCTCGGGTCGCCCTCAACGGGTCCGGTGAGCACCTGCTGGAGGCCGGGCCCCTCGCGGGCCACGAGCTTCTCGCCGTCGATGCGGGCCAGGGCGTCCAGGCCCACGACGTAGCGGGTGGTGAACAGGCCCAGCAGGCGGGACAGGCCGATGGTGGCGCGCAGCCGGGCCTCCTCGGCGTCGTAGCGCTGGCGGAGCACCTCCACGACCGGATCGATGAGCAGGTGCTGGTAGAAGCCGCGCACCTGCTCGAAGGCGTTGGGCTGGACGAGCATGGCCTGGATGACTCCCTGGAGGGTCGCCGAACCGCGCTCGGTGAACTCGCCGACGTGGCCGTCCCAGGCGCTCACGAAAGCGCGGATGAGAGCCTCCCCCAGGTCGTCGGGGGTGCACCTTGCGCATACCCTCTCGATGATGAGGTGGGGGCCGCTGGGAAGCGCCATGACCTCGTTGTACAGGTCCTGCTTGGTACCGAAGTAGTAGCTGATGAGAGAGGTGTCGACGCCCGCCTCGCGAGCGATCTGGCGCAGGCTCACCGCACTGAAGTCGGACTCCAAGAAGAGGCTTCTGGCGGCCGCGAGGATCGCCGCGCGGGCCTCACCGGACTCACTTCGCGGCCCGCGGCGCGTCCGGGCGGGTCGCGCAGTGGTTGTCATGCCGCAAGGGTACGAGCACCCCGGGAACCGGAATGGAGGGGGGGTGCCTGCAGGCCCGGATTTCCATGGTGTTGAAATAGGAGCATGGACGCTGTGCGCGCAGAGTTTCGGATGGGTCTGGACATCGGTTCCACGACGATCAAGGCCGTCGTCTTCGACGGCGATCCCCTGGGGGGTGCCCGGATCGTCTTCGAGGACTATCGCAGACATCACGCCGACATCACCGCCGCGATCGCATCTCTGCTGGCCGACGCCTCGCAGGCTCTGCCGGACGCCATGGTGCGGGTCTCGGTGACCGGCTCGGCCGGGCTGGGCACCGCCGATGCCCTGGACGTCCCCTTCATCCAGGAGGTGATGGCCGAGACCGCCGCCGTCCAGCACTGGAACCCGGACGCTGACGTGCTGCTCGAACTGGGCGGCGAGGACGCCAAGATCACCTACCTCAAGCCCGTCCCCGAGCAGCGCATGAACGGCTCCTGCGCCGGCGGGACCGGCGCCTTCATCGACCAGATGGCCACCCTGCTGCACACCGACGCCCCCGGACTCAACGAACTGGCCCTGCACGCCACCACCACCCACCCGATCGCGTCGCGCTGCGGGGTCTTCGCCAAGTCCGACCTCCAGCCGCTCATCAACGAGGGCGCCCGTCACGAGGATCTCGCCGCGTCGGTCATGCAGGCCGTCGCCACCCAGTGCATCGCCGGGCTGGCCTGCGGGCGCCCGATCCGCGGCCAGGTGATCTTCCTGGGCGGCCCGCTGCACTTCATGCCAAGCCTGCGCAAGGCCTTCGGGAAGGTCCTCGACGGCAAGGTCGACGAATTCGTCACCCCTGACCGGGCCCAGCTCTACGTCGCCATGGGCGCCGCCCTCAAGGCCGAGTCGGCTCCCATGAGCCTGGCTGATCTGGCCCGCCGCGCCAGGACCGCGCGCACCGAGACCGGGCTGAGCCAGTCGATGCCGCCGCTGTTCCACGACCAGGCCGAGCTCGACGCCTTCCACGCCCGCCACGCCCGCACCAAGCTGCCCACCCTTCCGCTGTCGGCGGCCAGGGGAGACCTCTTCCTGGGCATCGACGCCGGGTCGACCACCATCAAGTCGGTGCTGCTCGACGAGTCGCTCACCATCGTCGCCTCCCACTACGCCTCCAACGAGGGGGATCCGGTCAACGCGGCCGTGGCGATCCTCGCCGACCTCTACGACCACCTGCCCGAGGGGGCCAGGATCGCCCGGACCTGCACCACCGGCTACGGCGAGGGCCTGGTCAAGGCGGCGCTGGGCGCCGAGGACGGCGAGGTGGAGACGATGGCCCACTACCGGGCCGCCGAGCACCTGTGCCCCGGCGTCACGTCGATCATCGACATCGGCGGCCAGGACATGAAGTACCTCAAGGTCTTCGACAACTGCATCGACTCGATCAGCGTCAACGAGGCCTGCTCCTCGGGCTGCGGGTCCTTCCTGCAGACCTTCGCCGCCGGCATGGACACCGACATCCGCAGCTTCGCGCAGATGAGCCTACTCGCGGCTCATCCGGTGGATCTGGGCAGCCGCTGCACCGTGTTCATGAACTCCTCGGTCAAGCAGGCCCAGAAGGAGGGCGCCACCCCCAACGACATCGCCGCCGGGCTGTCCTACTCGGTGGTGCGCAACGCCCTGTACAAGGTCATCAAGCTCACCGATCCCGCCCAGTTGGGAGAGCGGGTCGTGGTCCAGGGCGGCACCTTCCTCAATGACGCCGTGCTGAGGGCCTTCGAGCTGCTCACCGGCCGCGAGGTGGTCCGCCCCGACGAGGCGGGCCTGATGGGCGCCTACGGTGCGGCGCTGACCGCAAGGGCCCGGTTCCACTCCGGCGAGGAGTCCACCGGGCTGGGGCTGCGCGACCGCTCCGAGCTCGACGGCTTCGCCGTGGAGACCCACCGCGACGACTGCACGCTGTGCCAGAACCACTGCCAGCGCACCATCTCCACCTTCTCCGACGGGCGCGTCTTCGTCTCCGGCAACCGCTGCGACCGCGGCGCCGAGGTGAACAACCGGGCCGCCGCCAGGCAGCCGAAGTCCGAACTGCCCAATGTCTTCGAGGAGAAGTACAAGAGGCTGTTCTCCTACCGGCGTCTCACCGCCAAGAAGGCCTTCCGCGGTGACCTGGGCCTGGCCCGGGCGCTGAACATGTACGAGAACTACCCCTTCTGGTTCACCACCCTCTCGGCCCTGGGCTACCGGGTGATGATCTCGGGCCGCTCCTCCCACGCCCTCTTCGACAAGGGCATGGAGTCCATCGCCAGCGAGAACATCTGCTACCCCGCCAAGCTCAACAACGGCCACATCCAGGATCTCATCGACCGCGGCGTCAAGCGCATCTTCGACCCCTGCATCCGCTTCGAGCAGGCCGAGGTGGGCGGTTCCGACAACCACTTCAACTGCCCGGTGGTGGCCTCATACCCCGAGGTGATCCGCGCCAACGTGGAGGACCTTCGGGACAAGGACGTGGAGCTCATCTCCCCCTTCCTGTCCCTGTCGGACCACGAGAAGCTGGCCGAGCGGCTCGCAGAGGTCTTCGCCGCCGACGGGGTGAGCGTCGAGGAGGCCCGCGAGGCCCTGGAGAAGGGATTCGCCGAGGACGAGGCCTTCCACGCCGACGTCCGGAAGATGGGCGAGGACGCCCTGGCCTACATGACCGAGCACCACGTCCCCGGCATCGTGCTGGCCGGGCGGCCCTACCACGTCGACCCCGAGATCCACCACGGCATCCCCGAGATGGCGAACTCGCTGGGTCTGGCGGTCCTCACCGAGGACTCGGTCGCCCACCTGGGCGCCGACCTGCTGGAGCGGCCGCTGCGGGTCCGCGACCAGTGGATGTTCCACTCGAGGCTCTACCAGGCCGCCGCCTTCGTGGCCTCCCGCAAGGACCTGGAGATCGTCCAGCTCAACTCCTTCGGCTGCGGGCTGGACGCCATCACCACCGACCAGGTGCGCGAGATCATGGCCGCCCGCGACCGGATCTACACCACCCTCAAGATCGACGAGGTCTCCAACCTCGGAGCCGCCCGGATCCGGCTGCGCTCCCTTCAGGCCGCCGCGAAGGATCGCACGGTCCACGAGCGCCCCGAGGTGAACCACCACCTCTCCGACGAGCGGGTGCCCTTCACCAAGCAGATGCGCACCACCCACACCATCCTCGTCCCTCAGCTGGCCACCTACCAGACCTCGATCGCCGAGGCGGCGCTACGCGCCTGCGGCTACAACGTCGAGGTGCTCCAGACCGCACCCAAGTCGGACATCGAGTACGGCCTGTCGCTGGTCAACAACGACGCCTGCTTCCCGGCCATCGTGGTGATCGGGCAGCTGGTGAGCGCCCTGAAGTCCGGGAAGTACGACCTGGACCACACCACCCTCTTCCTCACCCAGACCGGCGGCATGTGCCGGGCCACCAACTACATCGCGCTGCTGCGCAAGGGACTCAAGGACGCCGGCTTCGGGCGGATCCCGGTGATCGCCGCGAGCCTTCAGGGCATCGAGGAGAACCCCGGCTTCTCCCTCACCGCCCCTCTCGTGCACAAGGCGGTCCAGGCCATCTCGCTGGGCGACCTGCTGCAGAAGGTGCACCTGCGCACCCGGCCCTACGAGACGGTCCAGGGGTCGTCGACCGCACTCATGGAGCGCTGGACCACCATCTGCCGGGAGCACTTCCTGGAGGGCGGCCACTCCAGCACCCTGGGAGCGCGCACCTCCTACAAGAAACTGATCCGCGGCATCGTCGACGACTTCGAGGCCCTCGAGCTGCGCGACGTGGCCCGCAAGCCGCGGGTCGGGGTGCTCGGCGAGATCCTCGTGCAGTTCCATCCCGACGCCAACAATCACATCGTCGACACCATCGAGTCGGAGGACTGCGAGGCGGTGCTGCCGGGCCTCATGTGGTTCGTCTACAACTGCCTGTCATCGGGCGACTACAACTACCAGACCTTCGGCACCGACAAGTGGGGCCGCCACATCAAGAAGGCCTTCCGGTCGCTGCTGCTGCAGTACCAGAAGCCCATCGACGCCGAGCTGGCGAAGAGCTCCCGGTTCGAGGTCTCCACCCCCATCACCACCCTGATGGACGAGGCGCAGAAGGTGGTGCAGCTGGGCAACCAGGCCGGCGAGGGCTGGTACCTGGTCGGCGAGATGGTCGACATGATTCGCGAGGGGGTGCCCAACATCGCCTGCGTGCAGCCCTTCGCCTGCCTGCCGAACCATGTCACCGGGCGCGGCATCTTCCGCGAGATCCGCCGCCAGTACCCGCAGGCCAATGTGGTGTCCATCGACTACGATCCGGGGGCCTCGCAGGTCAACCAGCTCAACCGGATCAAGCTGATGGCCGCCACCGCCCGGGACCGCAACGCCGCCGAGCAGGAGATGCCCTGCTCCCCGGCCACCGCCCCCGCGGCGATGGAGACCGCGGGGGTCTGAGGCTCAGCTCACCCCTGTCCTGTTCACCCCTGGCCTGTTCACCATTGCCCGACGACGCCGGGGCGCAGGTCGGCGGCGGGCGGGTTCCAGGCCGCGGCGTCCGCGGAGATCTGGTCCCCCGAGCGGATGTCCTTGACCTCGTCGGCTCCCTGCTGGTCGCGTCGGCCGGGGAACCACACGAAGGGGATGCCGCGCCGGTCGGCGTGCTTGATCTGCTTGCCGTACTTGTCGGCCTTCGGGGCCACCTCGCAGGCGATGCCGCGGGAGCGCAGGGAGGCGGCGACGGCCTCGGAGACGTCCCGCTCCTCCTCGGTGTTGACGGCCACCAGCACCGCGCTGGGCACGGTGCGGGTGGATCCCAGCTGCCCCCGGGAGATCACCGGGGCCAGCAGCCGGGTGAGCCCCAGAGAGATGCCGACGCCGGGGTAGGTGTGCTTCTCGTCGGAGGCCAGGGAGTCGTAGCGTCCGCCCGAGGACACCGACCCCATGGACTCGTGCCCCACCAGCTCGGTCTCGTAGACGGTGCCGGTGTAGTAGTCCAGACCGCGGGCGATCTTGAGGTCGGCGACCATCCGGCCCGGCACGGCACGGTTGACGGCGGTGACCACCCGGTCCAGGGCGTCCAGCCCCTCCTCCAGCATGTCGTTGGCCACGCCGAGATCGCGGACCTGCTCGATGAAGGAGTGGTCGGACGAGGAGATGCCGGCCAGCGCGACGCACCGGTCCGCCTGGGCGTCGGACAGCCCGAGCTCCTCGGTGAGCAGCTCGTGGACGGCCTGCGGGCCGATCTTGTCGTACTTGTCGACCCGCTGCAGCACCCCGGCCGGCTCCTCGATGCCCAGCCCACGGTAGAAACCCTCCGAGAGCTTGCGGTTGTTCACGTGCATGAGCACCGGCGGGAATCCCAGCTCGGTGTGCAGCCGCTCCAGGGCCTCCAGCATCACCAGGGGGGCCTCGACGTCGTGGTGGTCGGCCAGCGTCTCCGAGCCGACGATATCGATATCGGCCTGGGTGAACTCGCGGTAGCGGCCCTCCTGGGGCCTCTCCCCGCGCCACACCTTCTGGATCTGGTAGCGGCGGAAGGGGAACTGGAGGTGCCCGGCGTTCTCCAGCACGTAGCGGGCGAAGGGCACCGTGAGGTCGAAGTGCAGGCCCAGCTGATCCTTCTCGCGGTGGGAGTCGTGCTCGTCGGCCTGGAGCCTGGAGACGACATAGACCTCCTTGTCGATCTCCCCCTTGCGGGTCAGCGACTCCATGGTCTCGACGGCGCGCGTGTTGATCGGCGCGAACCCGTGGAGCTCGAAGGTCTCCTCAAGGATCCTGATGACGTGGTTCTCCACCATCTGTCCCTGGGGCAGGAACTCGGGGAAACCGGACAGCGGCTTGAGGCGTGCCATGAATCTTCCTTCAGTTGCTGGATGCGTTGGAATCGGGGGCGGTCAGATAGGGATTGGTGGCCCGTTCGGCGGCCATGGTCGTGGGGCCGCCGTGGCCCGGCAGCAGGTGGGTGGCGTCGTCCAACGGCCACACCACCTGCGTCAGGCTGGCGGCCATCGCGTCGGGGTCGCCGCCGGGCATGTCGGTGCGGCCGATGGATCCGGCAAAGACGACGTCTCCGGACAGCACGACGGGGCCGTGCTCGGCGTCGACCAGCCGGATCATCGAGCAGCCCGGGGTGTGGCCGGGGGCGTGCAGGAACTCCAGGTCGAAGCCGGCCAGACTGTGGTGGGAGTCGTGGGCGACGTCGATCACCTCGTCGGGCTCCTCGAGGCTGGTGGAGCCGTAGTACTGCATGAGGAGGGGTGCGGCGAAGTCGCCCAGGCCCTCCATCGGTTCGGACAGCAGGTTGCGGTCGTCGACCGGGCAGTACACCGGCACATCATATCTGCGACCCGCCTCGCGGGCGGATCCGACGTGGTCGATGTGGCCGTGGGTGAGGGCCACCGCGACGGGATTGAGGTGGTGGGCGGCCAGCCCCCGGGCGAGGGTCTCCATGGCCTCCATGCCGGGGTCCACGATGACGCAGTCGCAGCCCTGCGCGGCTGCCAGCAGGTAGCAGTTCGCCTGGAAGGGACCGGTCACGAAGGAGGCGATGAGCACAACCGCCACCATATCGGGCAAGATGGGGCTATGAGTCACGCAGCGGGTCCGCAGTCATTCGGTCGGGTCGACGACGACGGGACCGTCTATGTCCGTACCTCCGAGGGGGAACGGGCTGTAGGACAGGTCCCCGATGTCTCCGGTGAGGAGGCGTTGGAGTTCTTCGTCCAACGGTTCAGGTCTCTTGAGACGGAGGTGGACCTGCTGGAATCCAGACTCACGTCGGGGGCGTTGAGCCCCGAGAATGCCCGGAAGACGGCGGGCAAGCTCCGCTCGGCCATCTCCTCGGCCAACGCCGTCGGCGATCTGGCCGCCCTGGTCGCCAGGGTGGACGCCCTGTCCCCCGACATCGAGGCCAAGGCCGAGCACAAGCGGGAGCAGAAGGCCGAGGCCGTCGCGGCGGCGAAGGCCGCCAAGGAGGAGATGGTCGGCAGGGCCGAGGCCATCGCGGCCGGAACCGACTGGCGCGGCGGGGTGAACAAGTTCCGCAATCTGCTCGAGGAGTGGAAGAAGCTGCCGCGCATCGACCACGCCACCGATGACGCCCTGTGGCACCGCTTCTCCAGCGCCCGCACCACCTACACCAGGCGGCGCAAGGCCCAGTTCGCCGAGCAGAACGCCAAGCGGGAGCAGGCCCGAAAGGCCAAGGAGGCCATCATCGAGGAGTCCCGCCCGTTGGCGAACTCCACCGAATGGGGCCCCACCGCCCGCGAGTTCCGCGATCTGATGGCCCGGTGGAAGGCCGCCGGCCCCGCCCCCCGCGAGGTCGATGACAAGCTGTGGAAGGAGTTCCGGGGCATCCAGGACACCTTCTTCGACGCCCGGACCGCAGCCATGAACGAGCAGGACGAGGAGTTCCGCGGCAACCAGAGCGCCAAGGAGGAGCTGCTGGACGCCGCCGAGGCCCAGATCCTGCCGGTCTCCGACATCAGCGCCGCCAAGGATCAGTTCCGCGCCTTCCTGGAGAAGTTCAACGAGATCGGCAAGGTGCCCCGCGATGCCATGCGCCGCATCGACGGTCGGGTCCGAGACCTCGAGCAGAAGGTGCATTCGGCCGAGCAGGCCGAGTGGAAGCGCACCGATCCGCAGGCCCGCGACCGGGCGGCCGACACGGTGACCATGCTCAGCTCGCAGATCGAGAAGCTGGAGGCCGACGCCACGAAGGCCGAGGCGGCCGGCAAGGAGAAGGACGCCCGCAAGGCCCGGGAGTCCATCGAGACCTACCGGACCTGGCTCGACCAGGCGAAGAAGGCTCTGGACGAGTTCAGCGGCTGAGCCTCACGACCGCCCGGCGATCAGGGCCCTCAGGGCCCCTGCGTCGTCGGGCAGGTCGATGACGTGACGCGGGAGCTCCTCCAGACCCTCGAAGCGGGAGGGGCGCTCGGGCACTCTCCCGGTGGCCTCGGCGATGGTGGCTGCGAATTTCACCGGAAGCGCGGTCTCCAGAACGATCATCGGGATCCCCGGTTCGACGTGACGGCGGGCCACCGTCACCGCGTCGGCGGTGTGCGGGTCGATCAGGACGCCGTCGCGCTCCAGCACCTGGGAGATGGTGGCCAGCCGGTCGGCGTGGCGGGATGAGCCGGACACGAATCCGTAGCGGGAGGGGATCGAGGAGAACTCGGAGGTGCCGGACACGTCGAAGCTGCCCTGGGAGGGCAGTTGTGCACCGAACAGGTCGCGGATCAGCGCGGAGTCGCGGCCCAGCAGGTCGAAGATGAACCGCTCGAAGTTCGAGGCCTTGGAGATGTCCATCGAGGGCGAGGAGGTGGCCAGGGTCTCGGCGGCCCCGCGGACCCGGTAGACGCCGGTGCGGAAGAACTCGTCGAGGACGTTGTTCTCGTTGGTGGCCAGCACCAGGGTCCGGATCGGCACCCCCATCATCCGGGCGACGTGGCCGGCCATGATGTCCCCGAAGTTGCCGGTGGGCACCGCGAAGGACACCTCCTGGTCGTCGGAGGTGGTGGCCCGCAGCCAGGAGGAGATGTAGTAGACGACCTGGGCGGCCAGACGGGCCCAGTTGATCGAGTTCACCGCGCCGAGGTGGTGGCGGCGCCGGAACTCCAGGTCGGAGAAGAGCTCCTTGACGAGGTCCTGGCAGTCGTCGAAGACCCCGTCGACGGCGATGTTGACGATCGAGGGGTCGTCGAGGCTGAACATCTGGGCCTGTTGGAAGGGGGTCATCCGCCCGGCGGGGGTGAGCATGAAGACCCGGATGCCCCGGCGTCCCAGCATGGCGTACTCGGCGGCCGATCCGGTGTCGCCGCTCGTGGCGCCGAGGATGGTGAGTTCGCGGCCGCGGCGGTTCAGCTCGAACTCGAAGAGTCGCCCGAGCAGCTGCATGGCCATGTCCTTGAAGGCGGCGGTGGGGCCGCCGGACAGGTGCGCGAGCCACAGCCCGCCGTCCAGCTCGTCGACCGGGGCGATCAGCGGGCTGGAGAAGACCTCGTCGCTGTAGGCCTCGGCGCACAGCCGCCGGAGGTCGGCGGCGTCGATGTCGTCGATGAACAGGGAGAGCACCGACGCCGCCAGGCCGGCGTAACCGTCGGCGGCCAGCGTCGAGCGCCACGAGGCCAGGGTGGCGGCGTCGACCTGCGGGTAGGTCTCGGGCATGTACAGGCCCCCGTCGGGGGCCAGGCCCTCGAGCAGGATCTCGCTGAATCCGGGCCGGGGGCCCTCGGGCAGTCCACGGGTGGAGAGGTAGCGCACGTGGCGAACTCTACTCACCCGCCTGCGTGCCGAGAGGCCGGCGACGCAGACCCGACCCCATCAGAGCCGCCGCTCGAGGGGGTGCAGGGGGAGTCGTCTCCCCCCGCCGGCGGCAGTTACGACTTGACTCTGTAGACGTCGTAGACGCCGGAGATGCGGCGGATCGACTCCACCAGGTGCTTGAGGTGGGTGGGGTCGGGGGACTCGAATGTCAGCCGCAGCCGCGCCAGATGATTCTTCGAGGCGCTCATATTGGCCGACAGCACCGAGACCCCCTGCTCGGCCAGGATCTTCGAGGTGTCGAAGAGCAGGCCGGAGCGGTCGAGGCCTTCCACCTGGACGGTGACGACGTAGCCCTCCTGGGCCCCGCCGGCCCAGGACACCGGGACGATCCGCTCGGGGTACTGCAGCAGGTGCCGGGCGTTCGAGCAGTCTGTGCGGTGCACCGAGACCCCGTCGGAGCGGGTGACGAAGCCCATGATCTCGTCGCCCGGCAGCGGGGTGCAGCAGCGGGCCAGTTTGACCAGCATGTCGGGGTCGCCGTCGACGATGACGCCGGTCTCGGAGTGTCGGCGCACCGGCGGCGGGGCCATCCCCACGGGGGTGTCCTCGTCGCGGTCGGCGCGGGTCTCCTCGGCTCCCCCGCCCAGCGCCACGAGCTTCTCGACGACGGACTGGGGGCTGATGTTGTGCTCCCCCACCGCGGCGTAGAGGGCGTTGACGTCGGCCACCTTGAGGTCATTGGCTACCGCGGTGAGGTACTCCACCGTCAGCAGGTTCTGCAGGTGCAGGCCGCCGTGGCGGATCTCCTTGGCGATGGCCTCCTTGCCGTTCTCGATCGACTCCTCGCGGCGCTCGCGGGTGAAGTGGGCCTTGATCTTGGAGCGGGCCCTCGGGCTGGCGACGAAGCGCAGCCAGTCGCGGCTCGGCCCGGCGTCAGGGGCGTTGGAGGTGAGCACGTCGACGACATCGCCGTTGGCCAGCTGGGTCTCCAGGGGGACGAGTTTCCCGTTGACCCGGGCGCCGATGCAGTGGTGGCCCACCTCGGTGTGCACCGAGTAGGCGAAGTCGACCGGGGTGGCGCCCTGAGGCAGGGATATCACGTCTCCCCTGGGGGTGAAGACGTAGACCTCGGTGGAGTTGATCTCGAAGCGCAGCGAGTCGAGGAACTCGCTGGGGTCGTCCTCCTCCTTGGACCACTGGTTGAGGGAGCGCACCCACGACAGCTCCGACCCGTCGGAGTGGATCCCCTTGCCGACGGCGTTGGGATCCTCCTTGTACTTCCAGTGCGCCGCGACGCCGTACTCGGCCCTCCTGTGCATGTCGTGGGTGCGGATCTGCAGTTCCACCGGCTTGCCGCCGGGCCCCAGCACAGTGGTGTGCAGGGACTGGTACATGTTGTACTTCGGCATCGCGATGTAGTCCTTGAACCTGCCGGGCAGCGGGTTCCAGCGGACGTGCATGACGCCGAGGGCCGCGTAGCAGTCGCGGGGCGTGTCGACCAGGATGCGCAGGCCGACCAGGTCGTAGATGTCGGAGAAGTCGCGGCCGCGCACCACCATCTTCTGGTAGATGGAGTAGTAGTGCTTCGGGCGGCCGTAGACGGTGGCGTTGATGCCGGCCTCGGCCAGGTCGGCCCGGACGATCTCGATGACCTCCTTGAGCTGCTTCTCCCGCTGCGGGGCCTGCTCGGCCACCAGGTGGACGATCTCGTCGTAGAGCTTGGGCTGGGTGGTGGAGAAGGCCAGATCCTCCAGTTCCCACTTGACGGCGTTCATGCCGAGGCGGTGGGCCAGCGGCGCGAAGATCTCCAGTGTCTCCTTGGCGATCCGGTTCTGCTTGTCAGGGCGCAGGAACCCCAGGGTCCGCATGTTGTGGAGGCGGTCGGCCAGCTTGATCACCAGCACCCGGATGTCGCGGCTCATGGCGATGACCATTTTGCGGATCGTCTCGGCCTTCGCCGAGGACCCGTACTGCACCTTGTCGAGTTTCGTGACGCCGTCGACGAGCAGGGCGACCTCCTCGCCGAAGTCGGCGGTGAGCTGCTCCATGGTGTAGGAGGTGTCCTCGACGGTGTCGTGGAGCAGGCCCGCGCACAGCGTCTGGTCGTCCATGCCGAGCTCGGCCAGGATCATCGCCACCGCGAGCGGATGGGTGATGTAGGGGTCCCCGGATTTGCGGGTCTGGCCGCGGTGGTAGTGGTCGGCGGTCTCATAGGCCCGCTCCAGCAGCGCGATGTCTGAACTCGGGTGGGCGGCCAGCACGGTGGAGATGAGCGGGTCCAGGACGGCCTGGGTGGCCTGTTTGGGGGCGCGCCAGCGTACGAACCGCTCCCTCATCCGCATCCGCGGCTGGGGGGCCTTGGCCAGTTCCTGGGACCTGGGGCGTCCGGGCGCACCGCGGCCGGCCCCGTAGGGCCCGTACACGCTCTCCTCGGCCACGATCACCCTCCTGTCCCCGCGGATACTGCGCCGCGTAGGGCCGTCAGTCTAGTTCGGGCCCATCAGCTCTGCGGAGATGCCGGGAAGCGTGGACGCCGGGTCAGCGCTCGGCGTACCACCACGATCTGGTCCCCGGTGGCGAGCCGTTCGAGGTTCGGGTCGTAGAAGTTCAGCAGGGTGTCGTTGCGGATCACCGCCAGAACCCGCTCGTTGACGATGTCGTCGGGGCGGGCGCCGACCTCGTCGGCGCTGACCCGGCGCTGGATCACCTCCATGCCGTGGGCGCTGGACAGCAGGTCGTCGACCACCTCGCCGACATGCGGGTTCACCGAGGACAGGCCGAGCAGACGGCCCACCGCGTCGGCGGAGGTGACCACCGAGTCGGCCCCCGACTCGCGAAGCAGCGGCAGGTTCTCCTCCTCGCGGCCGGCCACCACGATGTGGCAGCGGGCGTTGAGCTGGCGGACGGTGAGGGTGGTGAGGATTGCGGTGTCGTCGCGGGGCAGGGTGATGATGACCTCGCGGGCCTTGCCGATCTCGGCGCGGCGCAGCAGTTCGCGGCGGGTGGCGTCCCCCTCGAAGGCGGCCAGCCCGTTGCGGTTGGCCTCGGCCACCGCCGCCGCCCTGGCGTCGATGACGACGATCCGGTCGGAGGGGATGTCGTGGCTGCGCAGGGTGGTGATGGCGCTTCGGCCCTTGGTCCCGTATCCGATGACGACGGTGTGATTGCGCATATTTCTCCTCCAGCCGGCGTCGCGCATGCTGCGCCGCCCCTCGGTGGCCAGGACCTCCAGGGTGGCGCCCACCAACAGCACCAGGAAGGCGATCCTCAACGGGGTGATGACGACGGCGCTGATGAGTCTGGCGTGCGGGGTCAGCGGGGTGATGTCTCCGTACCCGGTGGTGGTGACGGTCACCGTCGAGTAATACAGGGCGTCGATGAAGGACACCCCGTCGTGGGCGACGTTGTCGATGTAGGAGCCCCGGTCCACGTAGACGATGATGGTGCTGATCACCATCAGCAGCAGCGCCAGGCCGGCCCGACGGCCCAGCTCGGCCATCGGACTGTGGGTCTTGAAAGGCAGGTTGACCAGGGTCGTCCGCTTGATGGTCCTGGTGCTCTCCGCGGCCGCCTGGGTCTCCTCGGACATCGCGGGCTCAGCCCGCGACGACGGCGTTGAAGGAGTCGATGCCCGCCTTCTCCAGGGTGGCCCTCCCGCCCAGCGCCGGCAGCTCCATGAGAACTGAGACCTGGGCCAGGGTGACGTCCAGATGCCTCAGCAGTCCTGCCGTGGCGGCGATGGTGCCGCCGGTGGCCAGGATGTCGTCGACGATCATCACCCGGGCCCCCCGGGGAATGGCGTCGCGGTGGACCGTGAGGGTCTCGGAGCCGTACTCCAGGTCGAAGCTCTGCGAGTACACCTCGCGGGGCAGCTTGCCGGGCTTGCGCACCGGCACGAAGCCGATCCCCATGGACAGCGCCGCCGGTGCGGCGAAGACGAAACCGCGGGCCTCGATGCCGACCACCACGTCGATGTCGCGGGGGGCGGTGGCCACCAGCTCCTCGACCGCCGCGGAGAATCCGTTGGGGTTGGCCAGCAGCGGGGTGATGTCCTTGAAGTCGACCCCCGACTCGGGGAAGTCGGGCACGGAGCGGATGAGCCCGGAGATGAGCCGGCTCCTGCCGGACGCGATGGTGGCGGTCATTTCTTCCTCTGTGATCTGGTGGTCCTGGATGCCTGGTTGCGGCGCTCGGCCGGTGCCTCGGGCAGGTCGGCGGCGCTGATCGAGACCCCGGCCTCGACGGTCTGCGCGGTGACCCGCGGAGTCTGGTCGGCGGCCTTCTCCCGACGCCTGGCCACGGCCCTGTCGTGCTTGCGGATCGCCTCCTCGCGGCCCTTGAACTGGCTGAAGATCGGCGCCGCGATGAAGATCGACGAGTACGCCCCGGCAATCATGCCCACGAACAGGGCCAGGCCCAGATCCTCCAGCGGCCCGGAGCCCAGTACGAAGGCCCCGGCGAAGAGCAGTGCGGCCACCGGCAGGACGCCGATGAGGGTGGTGTTGATCGATCTCACCAGCACCTGGTTGATGGCCAGGTTCACGGCCTCGGGGAAGGTTCTGTCGGGCTGCTGCTCCAGGTGGACGGTGTTCTCGCGCACCTTATCGAAGACCACAACCGTGTCGTACAGGGAGTAGCCCAGGATGGTGAGCAGCCCGATGAGGGTCGAGGGGGTGACGGAGAAGCCGACGATGGCGTAGACGCCCACAGTGATGATGACGTCGTGCGCCAGCGCGATGATCGCGGCCACGGCCATCTTCCAGTTGCGGAAATAGGCCCAGATCTGGATCATCACCAGCACCAGGAAGACCAGCAGCGCCTGTAGGGCCTTGTTGGTGATCTCGGAGCCCCACTGGCTGCCCACATTGGAGTAGGTGACCGACTGCTGCGAGCTGCCGACCGCTTCGGCGATCGCGCCGCGCACCGTGGTGTTCTCCGAGGCATTGAGCGGGCGGGTCTGGATGCGCACGGCGTTCGAACCCATCGAGACCACCTCGGTGCCGTCCAGGTCGGACGGACCGGAGGAGACGACGGCGTCGCGGACCTTGTCGGTGGTGCCGTCGACGACCTTCACCGAGGCCTTGAACTCGACGCCTCCCTGGAAGTCGATGCCCAGGTTCAGCCCGCGGATCACCACCCCGAGCACCGAGACGACGATGAGGATCAGGGAGACCAGGTACCAGACCTTCTTGCGGTCGATGAAGGGGTAGGAGACCTTCCCGGTGTAGAGCGCGTGGGCCAGGCCCGTCTTCTCTTTCGCCATCTCAGGCCTCCTCTCCCTTGTTCACTGCTGAATTGTCCGCCGCTGAATCGGCCGTGGTGTTGTGGTGCGCCCTGGCTCTGGCCGCTCGTCGCCCGAGCAGGGAGGCCTGGGAGACGCCCATGTGGCGCGCCTCCAGGCCGGAGAACGGTCGGCCCTCGCCCCAGAATCTCGTCCGCCCGAGCAGCACCACCACCGGATGGGTGAAGAAGAAGCAGATGAGCATGTCGATGGCGGTGGTGAGCCCCAGGGTGAAGGCGAAGCCCTTGACCTGGTCGACCGACAGGATGAACAGGATCACCGCCGAGAGCAGCGAGACGCCGTCCGACATGAGGATGGTGCCGCGCGCCTTCATCCACCCGGTCTGGAGGGCGGTGCGCAGCGTGCGTCCCTCCCGGATCTCGTCGCGTATTCGTTCGAAGTAGATGATGAAGGAGTCCGCGGTGATGCCGATCGCGACGATGGCACCGGCCACGCCGGCCAGCGAGAGGGTGAATCCCATGGACTCGCCGAGCAGCACCATCGACGCGTAGGTGCCGATGCCGGCGATGATCAGCGAGCTGATCACCACGAAGCCCAGGCCGCGGTAGTAGAGGATGCAGTAGCCGGCCACCAGGATGAGGCCGATGAGTCCGGCGATGAGGCCGGCCCTGAGCTGTTCGCCGCCCAGCGTCGGGGAGACGGTGTCGACGCTGGAGGACTGGAAGGCCAGCGGCAGAGCGCCGTACTTGAGGATATTGGCGAGCTCATCGGCCGACTGCTGGGTGAAGTTGCCCGAGATCTGAGCCTCGCCGCTGGTGATCGGGCAGGAACCCTGGGCGGTCTGAGCATTGAGCTCCGGGTTCGAGACGACCTTGCCGTCCAGCACGATGGCGAACTGGTTCTGCGGCGACTGCTGGGAGCACAGGGCCGTTGTGGCGGTCGAGAAGCTCTTGGTGCCGATCGAGTTGAACTGCAGGTTGACGACGTAGTTGACGCCCTGGTCGGGGATGCCCGAGGTGGACTTCGTCACCAGGCTGCCGGGGATGCCGACCGGGGAGAGCAGGAACTTCATGGTGCCCTCGCGGTTGCAGGTGACCAGCGGGTCGTTTTCGTTCTGGGTGCTGGGTTGGCCGCACTGGTAGTCCTGGAACTTCTGCTGGTCCTCATCGGAGGGCTGCCAGGACTGCGCCGCCTTGACCCGTTTGGCCTCCGAGGAGGCGCTCTTGTCGTTGTAGGTGGCGGTACCGCCGTCACCCGCCGGGGCGCTGGGCAGCCCGGAGGCCTTCGGGATCTCCGTCGAGGGTGCGCTGGGCAGGCCCTGTGGGGCCGCGACTCCCGACTTGGCGGTGGCCGAGGGACTCGACGAGGCCTGGGACTTGTCGACCTGCTCCTCGGTGTAGACGAAGCGGAATCCCAGCTTGGCGGTCTGGCCCACCATGTTGAGCAGCTTCTCGGAATCGACGTTGGGGGCCGAGACGACGATATTGCGGTCCCCTGCGGTCTTCACCGAGGACTCCCCCACGCCCAGCGAGTTGACGCGCTGCTGGATGATGTTGCGCGCCTGCTCGAGGCTGGTCTTGGCCGGCGCCTTCCCGTCAGTGGTGGTGGCGGTCAGGGTGATCGTGGTGCCGCCTCTCAGGTCCAGGCCGAGGCGTGGGGACCATGAGTGGGTGGCGGCCATGATGCCGTACAAGGCGGCTATCACCACCAGGAAGATGATGAGTGTCCTGCCGGGATGGAGCTTTCTGCGCTTGGTAGTGGCCACGTGGCGGAGTCCTTGGTCGGGTGGTGGGGTCAGGGACCAGGTTCCCGGCGCCCGGAGGGCGCCGGAACCTGCGCTTACTTCTCCCCCGCCGAAGGGTACTCCGCAGACTTCTCGGCCTGCTGGGCCCCGGTCTCCTGATACTCCTCGGAGGCCTCGATGGCCGGCTGCTCGGCGCCCTCGATGGCGGCCTGCTCCGGCTCGGCCCCGACGGACGGCTGGTCGTCGGCGAAGGAGAACTCCTCCTCCTCGGGGTTGACGACCTTGCTGATGGCCTGCTTGACGACGGCCACCTCGGCCCCGGGGGCCAGCTCGACGATGGCCTGCTTCTCGCCGACGTGGGTGAGGGTGCCGTAGAGGCCGCTGGTGAGCATCACGCGGGACCCCTCGGTCATGGAGTTCTCAAGCTCCTGGCGCTGGTTCTGCTGCTTCTTCATGCTCCTGCGCGTGGTCCAGGACATGAGCCCTAGGAAGACGACCAGGATGAGAATCATTGGGAGGAAACCCGACATGAACAATTCCTATTTCAGACATGGTGATTGACGCCGACATGCTACCTGCCGGGCCAACCGGTGAGCGATTCCGGGGGCGTCCCCGGTTCAGAACAGTCCGCCGGCGCCCTGCGCGGCCGGCGGGATGAGGCCCAGATGCCTCCAGGCCCGGTCGGTCGCGATGCGTCCCCTGGGGGTGCGCATCAGGAACCCGAGCCGCACCAAGAAGGGCTCGGCCACCTCCTCGATGGTCTGGGGCTCCTCGCCGACGCTGATCGCCAGCGTGGACAGCCCCACCGGCCCGCCGCCGAACTTGACGCACACGGCGTCCAGCACGGCCCTGTCCAGGCGGTCCAGTCCGAGGGGGTCGACCTCGTAGAGGTCCAGGGCGGCAGCCGCGGTCTCGGGGCTGACGGGCTCGCCGTCGCCGTTGTTCACCTGGGCGTAGTCGCGGACCCGGCGCAGCAGCCGGTTGGCGATCCGCGGGGTGCCCCGGGAGCGCCCGGCGATGGTAGCGGCCGTCCCCTTCGCCAGGCTGACCCCGATGACACCGGCGGAGCGCTTGATGATCGTCTCCAGATCGGCGGGGTCGTAGAACTCCAGCTGCGCGGTGAAGCCGAAGCGGTCGCGCAGCGGCCCGGGCAGCAGACCCGCCCGGGTGGTGGCCCCGACCAGGGTGAAGGGAGGGATGTCGATCGGGATGGCGGTGGCCCCGGGCCCCTTGCCGACCACGACGTCGACCCGGAAGTCCTCCATCGCCAGGTAGAGCATCTCCTCGGCCGGCTTGGACATCCGGTGGATCTCGTCGAGGAAGAAGACCTCGCCGGGGGTCAGCGAGGACAGGATCGCCGCGAGATCTCCGGCGTGCTGGATCGCCGGGCCCGAGGAGATCCTGATCGGCGAGCCCATCTCGGCGGCGATGATCATCGCCAGAGTGGTCTTGCCCAGCCCCGGAGGTCCTGACAGCAATACATGGTCAGGGGTGGTCTGACGGGCCCTCGCGGCCTCCAGCACCAGGCCGAGCTGGTCGGAGACCCTGGGCTGGCCCCGGAACTCCGCCAGGGCTCCCGGCCGCAGCGCGGCCTCCTCGGCCTTCTCCGGCGGTTCGGCCCACGGGTCGACCGGCGAACTCTCCATAACCTGGTTCCCGCCCCTCTCATCGATTCGGACCCACCCTACTCAAGCCGTCCGACAGCTCTGTCCAGGCGGATTACTTGGCGAGGCTGCGCAGGGCGGCGCGCATCAGCACGCCGATGGTGACGTCGGGATCGTCAGAGCGCATCCCGGCCACCGACTCGACGGCCTTCTCGGCGTCGCGGGCCGACCATCCCAGCCCGATGAGGCCGTCGCTGACCTGTTCGCGCCAAGGCTCACCGGAGGAGGCGACCGGCGTCACCGCCGAGGCAGCGGCCGAGATGAGGGGCGCCTTGTCCTTGAGTTCGAGGATGAGTTTCGCCGCCCCCTTCTTCCCGATACCGGGCACCCGGCACAGGGCCGCGGCATCCTCCCCGGCGATCGCGGCGCCCAATTGGTCGGCGTCGAGCACCGAGAGCATCGCCATCGCGAGCTTGGGCCCGACCCCCGAGGCGGTCTGCACCAGTTCGAAGGCGTCGCGGTCGGCGGCCGACCCGAAGCCGTGCAGGCTCAGCGAGTCCTCCCGTACCACCAGGGAGGTCTCCAGCTCCATCTCGGAGCCGATCCTCGCCGACGCCGCGGTGGCCGGCGGGCAGGTGACCCGCAGCCCGAAGCCCGACAGGTCGACCACCACCCAGGTGGGCCCGGCGGCGCTCACCACTCCGCGAAGATGGGAGATCATCTCGCCACGTCCTTCCACGATCTCGGGATGCGGCCGCCCCGGGCGGCCCGTTGTGCCACCGCGGCCTCCTGAAGGCGGCGGCCCGCCCCGCCGCGCCAGATCTGGCAGATCGCCAGGGCCACCGCGTCGGCGGCGTCGGCCGGTTTCGGCGCCTCCTTGAGGCGCAGGATCCGCGCCACCATGAGCCCGACCTGGGCCTTGTCGGCGCGTCCGGAACCGGAGATGGCGGCCTTCACCTCGCTGGGGGTGTGCAGATCCACCGGAAGGCCGTGCCGGGCGCCGACCACCATCGCCAGGCCCGCCGCCTGGGCGGTCCCGGTGAAGGTGTTGCGCTGATGCTGGGCGAAGACCCGCTCGATGGCCACCTGGTCGGGCCGGTAGGTGGTGCACCACTCCTCCAGCCCGTCGTGGATCCGCAGCAGGCGCCGCGAGGCCTCCATGTCGGCCGGGGTGCGGATCACGCCCACCGCGACCAGCTCCAGCGGGCGTCCCACCCCGCCCTCGACCAGAGCCACGCCGCAGCGGGTGAGGCCGGGATCGACCCCCATCACCCGCACCAGCCGGCGGTCGGAGGCCGTGACGCGGTTCGGCCTCTGGACGCCGTCGCGGGGGTCCTGGCCGGCCGGGATGGTCAGTCCTCGTCCTCGAGCGCGGCCATGACCTCAGAGGAGATGTCGGCGTTCGAGTACACGTTCTGGACGTCGTCGAGATCGTCGAGGGCGTCGAGGATCTTGAACAGCTTGCGGGCGTCGTCCAGCTCGACCGGCTGGTTGAAGTCGGCCTTGAAGGCGACCTCGGCGGACTCGTAGTCGATGCCGGCGGCCTGGACGGCCTTGCGGACGTCGACCAGGGCGTTCGGGTCGGAGATCACCTCGAAGGACTCGCCCTCGTCGACGATGTCCTCGGGCTCGGCGTCGATGGTGGCCTCCATGAGCTCGTCCTCGGAGACCTCCTTGGTGACGGTCTTGCGGCCCTCCTCGACCTCGAAGGTCTTGGAGACCTCGACGACCCCCTTGCGCTCGAAGAGGCGCTGCACCGAGCCGCCGTCGGCCATCGTGCCGCCGTTGCGGGTGACCGCGATGCGCACATCGGAGACGGCGCGGTTGCGGTTGTCGGTGAGGCACTCGATGAGGATGGCGATTCCGGCCGGGCCGTAGGCCTCGTACATGATGGTCTCGTAGGAGACGGCGTCGGAGCCCTCGCCGGATCCGCGCTTGACGGCGCGGTTGATGTTGTCGTTGGGGACCGAGTTCTTCTTGGCCTTCTGGATGGCGTCGTAGAGGGTCGGGTTGCCCGAGGGGTCACCGCCGCCCACCCGGGCGGACACCTCGATGGTCTTGATGAGCTTGGCGAACAGCTTGCCGCGCTTGGCGTCGATGGCCGCCTTCTTGTGCTTGGTGGTGGCCCACTTGGAGTGACCGCTCATGGACGCTCCTCCTCTATTCTCTCGGCAGGGATGACGTGAACGGCGCGGGGCGGCCCGCGCAGACAGCCCGACATTCTACACTCGGGCGCGGTGACGGCCTCAGTGGTCGGCGGTGGTGGCCGGGACGACCTGTTCGTGGCAGATCTCCAGGGCGTCGGGCAGGGTGAAGCTGCCCACGTACAGGGCGGTGCCCACGATGGCGCCCTCCACGCCGATCGGCACCAGGCCGCGCAGCCGGCGCAGATCCTCCAGGGTGGAGATGCCGCCCGAGGCGACGACCTTCCCCTGGGTGCGGGCGCACACCTGGCCGAGCAGTTCGTAGTTGGGGCCGGTGAGCATGCCGTCGCTGGCCACGTCGGTGACGACGTAGCGCCGGCAGCCGGCCTCCTCCAGACGCGCCAGGACGTCGAGCAGGACGCCGCCCTCCCGGGTCCATCCGCGCGCCGCCAGCCGGTCCCCCTTGACGTCCAGCCCGATCGCGACGCGGTCGCCGTACTCGCCGACCACCTCGTCGCACCAGGTGGGATTCTCCAGGGCGGCGGTGCCGATGTTGACCCGCCTGGCCCCGGCGCCCAGCGCGGCGTCCAGGCTCTCGGAGTCGCGGATCCCGCCGGAGACCTCGACGTTGACGTCCAGCTCGCCGACGATCCGGCGGATCAGGTCGGTGTTGGAGCCACGACCGAAGGCGGCGTCGAGATCGACCAGATGGATCCACCGGGCGCCCTGCTCCTGCCATCGGCGGGCCGCCTCCAGGGGATCGCCGAAGACCTTCTCGGAGCCGGCCACCCCCTGCTGAAGCTGGACGGCGCGGCCGTCCTGGATGTCGACCGCCGGCAGAAGGACAAGTTCCTCAGTCACAGGGCAACCCTATCAACGGAGGGCACGCTGCCCGATCCCCGCGAGACCGGAGATCCTCCACCAGGTCGACAGGTCATGGCATTGGAGACGTTGGGCGAGGTTGACGCGATTCGGCCCGCAGACCGCCGACCACGATCCGGCGACCGGGTGCCTGACCTGGCTGCGCCTGGACCGGGGACCAGGGCATGGCCGCAGGCATCACCGACCCCGCCCACCCATCACCATCACCGGCGTCCTCGCCCTCGGACGAGTGATGACAGGCGCACTGACCGCCAGACCAACCAGTCGTGTCAGTAACTTCGTCCAGCAGTCTGCCAACGCGTCGCGTCCAGTCGGAAGCCGAGGATCCTCAAAGGCCTTTGAAAATGGGATGAGCGTACGTTACGGCGGCGAATGGAAAATGCAACCGCGAACGAATCTTCCGAGCACGATCTCCGGAAGAGAGCATTCTGGACACGCGCTAGACCGAATGCAAGCACGAGGCATCCATCCGACACTCGGAGAAGACACCATTTCCCATGCCATTGAACCCCAAGGAGTGGATGCAAAGATCGTCCATGACAGCGACTACAATAGTCATACCGTTATAACAAATGAGGGAGGTCGCGTTGTGACAACCCATTTCGGAGAGCCAAAATGACCTTGCTCGAGCATGCCTAAGAGGAAATGGCTCTGCTCTGTGATGATCTCGAACTCAAAAGGATCAGTTATGGATACTGTACTGATCAGTTCGACGAATGCGTCAATGTCCTCGAGTTCTCTGAAGATTCTCGGGCAGATTCAGCGAGAGGAATGTGGGGAACATTCGAGATGGTTAACGCATCATCGCTGGATGACAATAGACCGGTCTCTGACGAACACACTCGCACCACGATATCTAGAGTTCGTGGCCATCTGAACGGCGCCTGAGATGCAATCAACACGACGAGGGTCTAGTTCAGCCCCCTCAAGGACCCCGGGTGCAGTTGGGGCCGGACCGTGCGAGTAGCAGCTTGAGCTGGCCGGAGATGCGTAGGTCCAAGGCCGCAACGAATCCTCGGCCCAATTCCCAGAAACAGGCTTCAGGCTCTCCATCAAATATTGTGCGTCAGTCGTCCCAGACGGCGTCGAGCCAGTTGCGCAGCAGCCTCTGGCCCGCCTGCCCGGACTTCTCGGGGTGGAACTGGGTGGAGCACACCGCGCCGAGCTCGCAGGCCGCCACGAAGACGGCGTCCTCGTGGGTGCAGGTGGTGATGCCGGTGTGCTGGCCGGGATCGACCAGCCCGTAACTGTGGACGAAGTAGAAGCGCTCCTCCTCGATCCCGCGGAACAGCCGGGTGCCCTCGCACGGTGCAACTGTGTTCCAGCCCATGTGGGGCAACCGGTCGGCGGGCAGCACGGTCACGGTTCCGGGCAGGATGCCCAGCCCCGCGACCGGCTCGCCGCGCTCCTCCCCGTCCTCGAAGAGCATCTGGTGGCCCACGCAGATCCCCAGCAGCGGCCGCCCCCGGTCCACCTGATCGGCTACCAGCTCGTCTCCCCCCATCGCGCGGAGCCCGGCCATGCAGGAGGCCAGCGCGCCGACCCCCGGCAGCACCAGGGCGTCGGTGCGGGCCAGCTCGTCCAGATGGCGGGACAGCACCACCTCGGCGCCGGCCTCGCTCAGCGCTCGGCAGGCCGAGTGCAGGTTCCCCGAACCGTGGTCGATGACGCCGACCCGCGTGATCTCAGGCATTGAGTGTCCCCTTCGTGCTCGGCACCCGGCCGACCATCCTCGGGTCAGGGGCGATCGCGATCCGCAGCGCCCTCGCCAGGGCCTTGTACTGGGCCTCGCAGATGTGGTGCGGGTCGCGCCCCGCCAGCAGGCGCAGGTGCACGCACAGGCCGGCGTTGGTGGCCAGGGACTCCACCACGTGGTACGTCATCGAGCCCTGGTAGGCCACCCCGGAACCGCCGATCCGGGCGGTGATCTGGGAGTCGGGCTCCCCGCTGCACACGGCGTAGGGACGCCCGGCGACGTCGACGACGCACTGGGCCAGGGCCTCGTCGAGGGGCACCACGGCGTCGCCGAAGCGGGTGATCCCGGCCTTGTCGCCGAGTGCCTGCCTGAGCGCCTGGCCGATCGCGATGGCGGTGTCCTCGACGCTGTGGTGGCCGTCGATCTCGACGTCACCGGTGGTGGTGATCGTCATGTCGATCCCCGAGTGCCTCGACAGCGCGGTGAGCATGTGGTCGTAGAACCCGACCCCGGTGGAGATCGTCGACTCGCCGGTGCCGTCCAGGTCGATGGCGACGTCGACCTGCGACTCGGAGGTGCGGCGGACAATATGCGCGGTGCGGCTCATCGGGACTCCTCACGGACGCGGCGCTTGGTGCCGACCTGGTCGCGGGTGTCGCTGGGCGCCAGGCCGATGCGCGGCAGGATGGTCAGGATCGCCTTGCGGAAGGCGTCGGTCTCGGCCGGGGTGCCGGCACAGACCCGCAGGAAGCCCTCGGGACCGACCTCGCGGACCAGCACCCCCTGGTCGAGCAGCCGGGTGAAGACGTCGTGGCGGTCGGTGAACCGGCCGAAGAGCAGGAAGTTGGACTGGCTGGGCACGACGTCGAAGCCGTGCAGCCGCAGCCACTCCTCCAGACCGGCGCGGGTCTCGCGCAGCTCGTCGACCCGCTCCAGCATCTCGGGGGCGTTGGCCAGGGCCACCCGCGCCACCGCCTGGGTGGTCGCCGAGAGGTGATAGGGCAGCCGGACGATCCGCAGGGCGTCGATGACGGCGGGGGCGGCCACCGCGTAGCCGACCCGGCCGCCGGCCAGAGCGAAGGCCTTGGAGAGGGTGCGCACCACGATGAGCCGACCGAACTTGGGCAGCAGGGCGATGGCCGAGTCCTCCGGGGTGTCGGTGAACTCCTGGTAGGCCTCGTCGACCACCACGATGGCGTCGGTGGCCCGGCACACCTCCTCGATGACGGCCACCGGCACCGTTGTGCCGGTCGGATTGTTCGGGGTGGTGATGAGCACGATGTCGGCCCGGTAGGCCTCGATCGCCGCGAGGATCCGGGCCGCGTCAAGGCCGAAGTAGGCGTCTCGGGGTGCGGTGACGTAGTCGGTGTGGGTGTTCCTGGCGTACTCGGGGTACATCGAGTAGGTGGGGGTGAAGGTGAGCAGCCTGCGTCCGGGGCCGCCGAAGGCCTGGAGGATCTGCGTCATCACCTCGTTGGAGCCGTTGGCGGGCCACACCTGATCGGCGTCGGTCCCGAAACCGATGTAATCGGCAAGTGCCGATCGCAGCTCGGTGGCCTCCCGGTCCGGGTACCGGTTGAGCCCGGAGGCTGAACGGGAGACCGCGTGGGCCATCTGCCGGCGCACCGATTCCGAGGGCGGGTAGGGGTTCTCGTTGACGTTCAGGCAGACCGGCACGTCCAGCTGCGGTGCCCCGTAGGGCTCCTCCCCCACCAGCTCGGGGCGCAGCGGCAGCTCGGCAAGGGTGATCGGGTTGACGCGGGGAATGGCCTCCCCCGGTTCGCGGGATCTCATCGGCTTCTCCTCACGGTGATGGCATTGGCGTGGCCCGGCAGGTTCTCGGCCAGGGCGAAGTGCTCCACCGAGGCCGACAGGGAGGCCAGGGCCTCCTGGCTGTAGTCGATGACGTGGACGGCGCGCATGAAGCTGCGCACCGACAGCCCCGAGGAGTACCGCGCCGACCCGCCGGTGGGCAGCACGTGGGTGGATCCGGCCGAGTAGTCGCCCAGCGACACCGGGGACCACGGCCCGACGAAGATCGCGCCGGCGTTGCGGACCCGGGCCGCCACCGAGGCCGCCTTCGCGGTCTGGATCTCCAGGTGCTCGGCGCCGTATCCGTTGACCACGGCCAGCCCCTGCTCGATGTCGCGCACCATCACGATCGCCGACTGCCGGGAGCCCAGGGAGGTGCGGATCCGCTCGGCGTGAAGGGTCTTCGAGACCATCTCCTCGAGCTCGACGGGCACCCTGGCTGCCAGCTCCGGGGAGTCGGTGACGAGCACGGCGGCGGCCATCGGGTCGTGCTCGGCCTGGCTCATGAGGTCGGCGGCCACCAGCCGGGGATCGGCGGTGGCGTCGGCCAGCACCGCGATCTCGGTGGGCCCGGCCTCCGAGTCGATACCGACCACCCCGCGCAGGTGCCGCTTGGCGGCCACGACGTAGATGTTCCCTGGTCCGGTGACCATGTCCACCCGGGGACACAGCCCCTCGACCCCGTGGGCGAACATCGCGACCGCCTGGGCCCCGCCGACCGCGTAGACCTCGTCGACGCCGAGGATCTCGCACAGCGCCAGGATGCTGGGGTGCGGCAGACCCCCGAACTCGGCCTGGGGCGGGGAGGCCACCGCGATGGACTCCACGCCGGCGACCTGAGCGGGCACCACGTTCATGATGACGCTGGAGGCCAGCGGGGCGAATCCGCCCGGCACGTACAGCCCGACCCGGCTCACCGGGATGTGGCGCTGGCCCACCGTGGCGCCCGGCGCCACCTCCACCGGGTCGGCGTCGAACTCACGCTCGATGGACTCGCAGACCTCGCGGCGTCGGTTGATGGACTCGGTGAAGGCGCTGCGCAGCTTCGGGTCGAGCTGCTCGGCCGCCCTCGACAGCTCCTCGGGCGGCACCCTCAGATGCTCGGGCTCCACATGATCGAACCTCCGGCTGAACTCGCGGAGCGCCTCCTCGCCGCGCTCCTTGACGGCCTGGCAGACGGGGATGATCGTCTCCATCGCGGAGTCGACATCGAAATCTGCCCGGGGCACCACGTCGCGGTAGTCGGACGGTTCGGCAGAGGTGAGATCCACGGTTCGCATCACGAGCGCCAGTCTAATGACCGGGTCGGGCCCCACAGCGCCGGTCCGCGCCCCGGAACACCGGGCAGCGGCTCAATCGCTCCGGGAAGGGGCGTCCCATCGGATCAGGGAGATCACCAGCACCGGAAGTAGCGCCGCCAGTGCCCACACCATGACCGGCGTCCAGGTGTGCAGGGCGAGGTCGATCTGAACCGTGTCGCCGGCCTTCGCGCTGGAGACCCGGGTGGGGAAGGAGTCGGGGCCCAGCAGCGTCCCGACCCACCAGCAGGCCAGCGCCGACAGCAGCGCCCCGGCGCCGGCCAGGGCCACCACCCAGGCTCCCCTGCGGGAGTACCAGCGCCAGGCCAGCAGCCCCAGGCCGGCCCCGAGCAGCACCCCGATGAGGGAGTACACGGCGTCGGCCGAGAAGACCGAGGTGAGGCCGCGCTCGCTGATGCTCGCCGAGCCGTCGGTGCCGATCGTGTAGCTCGGCAGGCTGCTGGCCAGATGCCAGATCACGCCGGCCAGGGCGCCCGCGGCCGCCGCGACGATCAGGTACACCACGGTGACGCGCAGCACCGGGGCGTCGGCGATCCGGCGCGTCGCGGGACGGCGGGAGGCCCGGCTGGCGGGGCGGGGATCTGCAGAGGTGGTCATCAGTCAGCGCCCCGGAATGCAGGAGGGCCCCAGGAGGGCCTTGAGATCGGCCATCAACGGCTGGTCGGTGGTCACCTTGAGCTCATCGGCCAGCCGGAAGGTGGTCGACCGCTGGCCGTCGATCAACCGCAGCCTCACCTCCGAGGCTCCCGGGTGGGAGCGCAGCACACCGCGCAGGTCCCCCACGACGGCCGGGGTGCACCGCCCGCTGCGCACCGCGATGGTGATCGGGGCATGACCGGCCTCCGCCAGATCCAGCACCCAGATGTCGGAGGCCGACATCTCGGCGCTCTCGTCGCGCTCCCGCACCCGGCCGCGGATCTTGAGGATGGTGTCCAGGGCCAGCAGCGGCTCGACCCGCTGGTAGACCTTCGGGAAGCAGGCCACCGTGATCGCGGCGTCCAGGTCCTCGATGGTGACCGAGGCCCACACGTCGCCGTTCTTGGTGGTGCGCCGGGTGATCTGGGTGACCATTCCGGCGATGGTGAACTGCCCCTCCCGGGGGCCCTCGGGGGAGATGATCGAGGCGATCGAGATGTCGCGCTCGGCCTCCAGGGCCGATTCCAGACCGTGCAGCGGATGGTCGGAGACGTAGAGGCCCAGCATGTCGCGCTCGAAGGCGAGCTTGGTGCGCTTGTCCCAGTCCTCCTCGGGGACGACGCGTTCGACGCCCAGATGGGCGGGCTCGTCGCCTCCCCCGCCCATCCCGAACAGGTCGTCCTGGCCGTTGGCCTCGTTGCGCTTGAGGTCGATGACGGCGTCGACGGCCTGCTCGAAGATATTCATGAGCCCGCGCCGGGAATGGCCCATCGAGTCGAACGCCCCGGCCTTGATGAGGGACTCGATGGCCCTCTTGTTGCACACCTCCAGGGGCATGTGGTCGAGGAACTCGAAAAAGTCGTGGGCCGGGCCGTACTCGTCGCGGGCCTCGATCATCTTGTCGACCAGGTGCTCGCCGACGTTGCGGATCGCCCCCAGGCCGAAGCGGATGTCGGTCCCGACGGCGGTGAAGGCCAGCGAGGATGCGTTGACGTCGGGAGGCAGCACGTTGATGTGCTGGGCCCTCATGTCCGACAGGTAGAGGGCCATCTTGTCCTTGTCGTCGCCGACGCTGGTGAGCAGCGCGGCGCCGTACTCGGCCGGATAGTTGGCCTTCAGGTAGGCCGTCCAGTAGGAGACCAGCCCGTAGCCGGCGGCGTGGGACTTGTTGAAGGCGTATCCGGCGAACGGCACCATGACGTCCCACAGGGCCTGGATGGCCTTGTCGGAGTAGCCGTTCTTGCGCATCCCGGCCTGGAAGGGCACGAAGTTCTGGTCCAGGATGTACTTCTTCTTCTTGCCCATGGCACGGCGAAGCAGGTCTGCGCCGCCCAGGGTGTAGCCCGCCAGCTTGCGGGCGATCGACATGATCTGCTCCTGGTACACGATGAGGTGGTACGTCGGGGCGAGGATCTCGTCGAGGTCCTCCTTGAGCTCGGGGTGGATCGGGATGATGTCCTGGCGGCCGTTCTTGCGCTCGGCGTAGTTGATGTGGGCGTTGGCGCCCATCGGGCCGGGCCGGTACAGGGCGATGACGGCGATGATGTCGTCGAAGTTGGTGGGCCCCATGAGGCGCAGCAGGGAGCGCATGGCCGTGCCGTCGAGCTGGAAGACGCCGAGGGTGTCGCCGCGGGCCAGCAGCTCGTAGGTGTTCTGGTCGTCGAGGGGCAGCTTCTGCAGGTCGACGTCCTCGCCGCGGTTGGCCTTGATGATCTTGAGGCAGTGGTCCATGATGCCGAGGTTCCGCAGGCCCAGGAAGTCCATCTTCATGAGCCCCATCTCCTCGAGCTGGGGATAGGCGAAGCCGGCGATGATCATGCCGTCCTTGTCCCGCTTGTGCATCGGGACGAGGTCGAGCAGTTTGGCGCTGGAGAGGATGAAGGCGCAGGCGTGGACGCCGGTGCCGCGGATCAGGCCTTCCAGGCCCTTCGCGGTGTCGACAACCTTGTGGACGTCGGGATTCTCCTCGTAGAGGGCGCGGAATTCCCCGCCCTCGTTGTAGCGGGCGTCCTCGGGGTCGAAGATCTTCGACAGCGGAACCCCCTTCCCCATGACGTCGGGGGGCATCGCCTTGGTGATCTTGTCGCCCAGGGCGAAGGGGTAGCCGAGGATCCGGTTGGCGTCCTTGACGGCGTTCTTGGCCTTGATCTTGCCGAAGGTGTTGACCTGGCTGGTGTACTCGTCGCCGTACTTGTGGGTGACGTAGTCGATGACCTTGTCGCGCTGGCGGTCGTCGAAGTCCAGGTCGATATCGGGCGGATTGACGCGCTCGGGATTGAGGAAGCGCTCGAACAGCAGGCCGTGCTCCAGCGGGTCGATCTGGATGATCCCGGTGAGGTAGGCCACCATCGAGCCGGCGGCGGATCCTCGGCCCGGGCCGACGGGCACACCCATGCTCCGGGCGGCGTCGCAGATGTCGGAGACCACCAGGAAGTAGGAGGAGAAGCCCAGCGGCTCGATGGTCGCCAGCTCGGTCTCGACGCGTTCGAGGACCGCCTGGGGCGGGTTGGGGCCGTACTTCTCGTCGAGCCCCTTCTGGAGCTTCTTGCGCAGCCAGGACTCCTGGGTCTCCCCCTCCGGGACGTCGAACTGGGGCATCCGGTCGACGTAGGCGAAGACGTCGTCGTAGGGCTCGATCATCTCGGTGAGCCGCAGGGTGTTGTCGCAGGCCTCGGGATGGTCGGGGAACAGCGCCCGCATCTCCTCGGAGGTCTTGATGTAGTAGCCCGAGCCGTTGAAGCGGAACCTGTTGGGGTCGTCCTTGTTGCGGCCCACGCCCACGCACAGCAGGGAGTCGTGGGCGTCGGCCTGGTCCTCGGTGACGTAGTGGGAGTCGTTGGTGACCAGCAGCGGGATCTTGAGCTTCTCGGCCAGGCGCAGCAGGTCGGCCCGTACCTCGCGCTCGATGGGGACGCCGTGGTCCATGAGCTCGCAGAAGTAGTTCTCCGCGCCGAAGATCTCCTGGTATGCGGCGGCGGCCTCGCAGGCCTCGTCGAACTGGCCCAGGCGCAGCCGGGTCTGCACCTCCCCCGAGGGGCATCCGGTGGATCCGATGACGCCGGCGGCGTACTGGCTGATGAGCTCGCGGTCCATCCGGGGCTTCATGTAGTAGCCCTCGTAGGAGGCCAGGGAGGACAGCCGGTAGAGGTTGTGCAAGCCGGTGGGGTTCTTCGCCCACATCGTCATATGGGTGTAGCGGCCACCGCCCGAGACGTCCTTGCCGCCCTCGGCGTCCGGATCGCCGTTGTCGCGACGCCCGCCCCAGAACTCCTGCACCTTGGAGAAGCGGCTGCTAGGGGCCACATAGGCCTCGATCCCGATGATGGGTTTGACCAGCGGATTCTCGGTGCCGTCGTACTTCTTGGAGAGCTGGTAGAACTCGTAGGCCCCGAACATATTGCCGTGGTCGGTCATCGCCACGGCGGGCATGCCCTGGCGTGCCACCTCGGCGAAGAGTTTGTCGTTGCTGGCAGCACCGTCGAGCATCGAGTACTCGGTGTGGGTGTGCAGGTGGACGAAGTCGGACCGTGCCACGGAGAGGGACCTTTCAGCTCGATCATCAGCTCGACGTCGACCCTAGTCCACCCGAAGGGGCGAGGCACCCTTGGGCGACTCGGCAGCCCCCGTACCCTTGAGGCATGTCCAGCGATTCCGACCGTACCGGCACTCATCTGGCGCACACCCTCAAATCCCTGTGGTGGTTGCCGATGGCCAAGGGGGTGCTGGCCGTGGCGGCCGGCATCGCTCCCCTGGTCTGGCCGGGCCCCTCGCTGAGTGTCCTGGTGCTCCTGCTGGGCGGCTACATCGCCGTCGACGCCGTGCTCACCCTGGTCAACGCGGGCCGGATGCGCGGGCTGCCCGGCAGCCGGGCGATGACCGGATGGGGAGTCATCGGGATCGTGGCCGCCGCCCTCATGCTGTGGCACCCCGGCCCGGTGCTCAATCTTGCGGTGGTGCTCATCGGCGCCTGGGTGGTGCTCACCGGGCTGCTGCTCGTCGGCACCTCGATCACCATCATCCCGATCGCCCGCCGGGGCTGGATCTGGCCGATGGCCGGCGGCGTCGTCTGCCTGGGCCTCGGCCTGGCCGCGCTGATCCACCGCTCCTTCGGCGTCACGGCCCTCAGCTGGCTCATCGGCCTGGGGCTGATCGCCTACGGCCTGGTGCACATCGGGCTGGCTGCGGTGCTGCGGAAGGTCACCTCGAGGGTCTCCCGCGAGGTCTCCGAGCACGTGCCGACCACCATCGAGGGAGAGGTCGTGCCCGATGAGGGCCAGGACGGTGAGCAGCCCACGGTCATCGAGGGACGCATCGAGAGCTGAGCTCAGTCCTGCTCGCGCTCGGCGGCGTCCAGCTCGGCGTCGACCCTGGCCTCGTGGAGGCGCGAGTGGAGGTAGGCCCACCGCACCAGGGCGTAGAGCATCACCAGGAAGAACAGCATCGCCGCGATGCTGGCCCCCAGAGCCAGCGTGGTGACGTCCTGGGCGGTGGCCAGCACGACGTCGCAGGCCAGGAAGAGAGCCAGGGACACCAGGGCCACGATCCGCAACACCCTGATCTGCGCGGAGATCCGTGCGGTGTCTGTGGGCTCGGTGGTGGCGGCGGGCATGGATGGCATTGTGCCACGGGGTCCCTCGATCTTGACATGGAAGCGCTTCCATAGTGTGATGGTCGCATCCGTGGAAGCGCTCTCACAGTCGAGGGCGCCAACGGTCGAACGACGAAGGAGTCGACCCCATGTCCCCCATCCATCGAAAAGTCGCCGTAGCACTGACGGTCGCAGCACTGGCTCTCACCGGCTGCGGGTCGTCCTCGGGCGGCTCGGCAGCCGGAGGCAAGGTGACCCTGACGGTCGCCACGTTCAACGAGTTCGGCTACGAGTCGCTGTACCCCGAGTACATGAAGGCCCACCCGAACGTGAAGATCGTCGCCAAGAAGGCGGCGACCTCCCAGGCGGCCCGCGACAACATGAACACCCGTCTGGCGGCCAATTCGGGCCTGGCGGACATCGAGGCCGTCGAGACCGACTGGCTGCCCGACCTCATGAAGGTCTCCTCCAAGTTCGTCGACCTCAACACCTCCGACGTCAAGGGCCGATGGCTCTCCTGGAAGACCAAGGAGGCCACCACTCCCAGCGGCCAACTGCTGGGCTACGGCACGGATTCGGGGCCCGAGGCCGTGTGCTACCGCTCCGATCTGTTCAAGAAGGCGGGCCTGCCGTCGGACCGCGAGTCGGTGGCCAAACTCCTCAACGGGTCCTGGGACAACTACTTCCAGGTGGGCCGACAGTTCGTCGCCAAGTCCGGTGGGGTCGCGTGGTTCGACTCCGCCGATGCCGTCTTCATCGCCCGGCTCAACCAGATGCCGAACCCCTTCTCCTCCTCCAGCACCGAGGAGAAGCTCATTCCGCTGGATCAGAACGCCCCCGTCAAGGACCTCTACACCTCCACCCTCAAGGCCGGCGTCGACGACCAGCTCTCGGCGCGGCTGGCGCAGTGGAGCCAGGACTGGACGAACGCCTTCCAGAAGGACAAGTTCGCCACCATGCTGTGCCCCGCCTGGCTGATGGGCCCGATCGAGGGGAACTCCTCGGGGGTCAAGGGCTGGGACATCGCCAACGTCTTCCCCGGCGGGGGCGGCAACTGGGGCGGTTCCTACCTCACGGTGCCCAAGATGGGCAAGAACACCGATGACGCCCGCAAACTCGCCGCCTGGCTGACGGCTCCTGAGCAGCAGATCAAGGCCTTCAAGGCCAAGGGGAACTTCCCGAGCCAGGTCAAGGCCCTCGACAGCTCCGAGCTGACCTCCTCGACCAATGCCTTCTTCAACAACGCCCCCACCGGCAAGATCTTCGCCGAGCGGGCCAAGGCCGTCACGGTCATGCCCTTCAAGGGACCCCACTACTTCGCGGTCACCACCGCCGTCAACGACGCCATCAACCGCGTCGAGGTGGACAAGTCGGCCACCGTCACCGCGTCGTGGGCCAAGGCCGTCGAGGAGGTGAAGGGGCTCTCCGACTGAACCGGACGCCGAGGGGGGCCGCGCCCGCCCCCGGCCCGGACCCCGTGCTCCTCCACCCGCTGCCAGAACGCCCCGGCGTCCGGGGTGCCCACGGGCTTGCCCTCGTAGAGCACCGTGGTGGCCCCCGCGAGCAGCGGCGCGTACACGATGTACGAGTGGCCCACCACCCATCCCACGTCCGAGGCGGTCCACATCACGTCGCCGGCGGAGACGTTGTAGATGTTGGCCA
>OMJG01000240.1_pt1 | contig 42056 bp, 41 predicted proteins | sample 1646431 | NCBI WGS metagenome assembly OMJG01 (sample SAMN03771674, study PRJEB25209) | food metagenome | isolation source: Cotija cheese | place: Mexico:Jalisco,Michoacan | collected 2011-12-12
CGGTGCCGGCCAGCACCGATCCGGAGACCCGCCCGGTCGTGTTACCCGCCTGGTCCTAGCCGAAACTTGTCAAGCACCGGGTTTTGTGGAGAGTCTGAAGGTTGTTTTTGAGGGTCGGGGGTGGGGGTCAGGCTGCGGGGTTCTGGGAGTCGTCGGGGGCCTGGGGTTCCAGGCCGTCGGGATGGGCGGCCAGCCAGTCCCGAGGGGTCATGTAGTCCAGTGAGGAGTGGGGCCTGCGGGTGTTGTACCACTCGACCCATCCGGCGGTGGCGGCCTCGACGTCATCGATGCCGGTCCACGGGCCCTTGTTGCGGATCAGTTCAGCCTTGTACAGGGAATTCAAGGCTTCGGCCATGGCATTGTCGTAGGAATCGCCCTTCGAGCCGACCGAGGCCACAGCCTCCTCCTCGGCCAGACGCTGGGTGTAGCGGATGGCCCTGTACTGGACGCCTCTGTCGCTGTGATGGACCAGGCCAGTCAGGTCGGCCCCTTCGCGCCGGCGCAGGAAGATCGCCATGTTCAGCGCGTCCAGGGCCAGGGCGGTGTACAGGCTCGTGGCGACCTGCCAGCCCACGATCTCCCGGTTGAACACGTCGAGGATGAACGCGACGTAGACCCAGCCGGTGAAGGTGCGCACGTAGGTGATGTCAGCGACCCACAACCTGTTGGCCGCGGAGGCGGTGAACTGGCGCTCGACCAGATCGTCGGGGCAGGACTCGCGGGGCGCCGAGCGGGTCGTGTGGGGCGATCTGGCCCGGGTGATCCCGCTGATGCCCAGTTCGCGCATGAGGCGTTCGGTGGTGCAGCGGGCCACCGGTCCCCGGGCGAAGGGGTCGCGGTGATTGACCACGACCCACATCTTGCGGGCCCCGAAGACCTGGTAGTTGTCGTGGTCGATCGCGGTGATCTCGGCCTTGATGACCTCGTCACGGGCCGCGCGCGCCGATCTGGGGCGGGTGCGTGCGGCGTAGTAGGTGCTCGGGGCGATCTGGTGGCCGGCGGCGGCCAGCGTGGTGCAGATCGGCTCGACCCCGAAGTCGGGCTTGTTGGCGTCGATGAAGGCGATGATCATCGGGAGGGGCGGTCGAGCGATGCGGCGAAGAAAGCCGAGGCCCGCTTCAATGTTTCATTGGCCCGGCGCAGTTCCCGGTTCTCCTTCTCCAGGGTCTGGATCCGCTGCTGATCGGCGCTGGTGGTCCCTGGGCGGGTCCCGGCGTCGATCTGGGCGGTACGCACCCAGCCGCGCAGGGTCTCGTAGCCCACGCCGAGCTGATCGGCGATCCGGCGGACCGCCCCACGGGTCGTGTCAGGGTCGGACTGGGCCTCCAGGACCAGCCGGACAGCTCGTTGCTTCAACTCCTCGGGATACTTACGTGGTGCTGGCATGACAGGAACGTCCTTTCCGTGACTTCACTGTCTCCATCAAACCCGGTGCGATTCAAGGTGATGGACCCCTTCCACGTCGTCCAGCTCGCCGGCGACCAGCTCGATGTCACCCGCCAACGCGTCCAGCAGGACACCACGGGCCATCGGGGCCGCAGGGGCGACCCCCTGTTCGGGGTCAGGCTGACCCTGCACACGGGCCGGGACCTGCTCACCGACCGGCAGGCCGCCCGCCTGGATGCTGTGCTCGCCGATGACGCCCACGCCCCGGTCCAGGTCACCTGGGCGGTCTACCAGGAGGTCGTGGCCGCCTACCGCGCCGAAAACCGTGCCGAGGGGCGGGCGATCATGGCCCACCTGATCGACGCGATCGCCACCAAAGTCCCCGCCGCACTGCCCGAGGTCATCACTCTCGGCCACACGTTGAAGAAACGGGCCGCCGACATCCTGGCCTACTTCGACCACCCGGGGACCTCGAACGGCCCTAGTGAGGCCATCAACGGCAGACTCGAACACCTCCGCGGTATCGCCCTGGGCTTCCGGAACCTCACCCACTACATCACCAGATCCCTCCTGGAGACCGGAGGATTCAGACCCCGACTACACCCTGGATCCTGAAGAGCCGTGAAACCATGACACTACCGACCCCCGAAGATCCCGCCCGGGCACCGATATGGGACAACTACGCCACCGCTCAGACCTCGCAGGCCTCCCTCGGCCTCATCCCCGACCATGCCTACGCGGTCGGGGTAGAGGTGAAGGGACGGCACCTGAGGCTTCGCTTCCAGTTGTCCCGTCTTACCGAGGACGACGAAGAGGATATGAACGATATCGTCAGCGAACTCGAGGCCTTAGTTGCGCAGGAGATCTATGTCGACTATTCGTACGAGCTCACAGATCATCCAAGACTCGACCCACACGACGGCATCCGATGGATCTATGCCACAAAGGCGAAATGAGAGAATTCGTCACACTTGCAGCGAGGCGAAATCGTGGCTGGCCGTGGCCCGAGCGATCGCTAGGCAGGGATCCGATGTTCGGGGCCGAGGGCTGGTGCCACAGCTGCGGGATCCCCCAGGGCCCGCAGACCGGGTTCCTGACACTGCAGCGGCGCAACCTCACCCCGGTCGGGGCCTGGGTGCCCTACTGGAACTATGACGCGCTGTGCGTGGATGCCGGTCTGGCCGAGAAGCTCCGGGACCGGTTCACCCTTGACCTGCGTCCCGTGGCCTGGCCGGCCACTCCCGCCGGGGACGCCTGGCAGATCGTCATACCCACCGTCGGCCAAGCCTGGTACGACCCCGACGACCTCCGGCGCCAGACCCTCGCCCGGCACCGGCAGACGGGCACTTATTGTCCGGCCTGTGCTCGGTGGAAGTGGCAACCACTCGCGTCGGACTGGATCCCATCCCTCCGCATTGCACCTGGCTTGGGGGATGTCGACATCGCCGCCAGCCCCGAATGGTTCGGCGACGGACTGAAAGCCTTCCGCCAGATTCTGGTCCGCCGTCGACTCGCCGAGATGATCGCCGCGGCCAGCCCCAAGGACTTCCTCATCCGAGAAGTCACCTGACCCCGACACGCCACACCACCAAGCGAAGCCGGCCGCGGCCTGGCGGGATCCGCCCACACATTAGAACGGGACTCCGGCCGCGTTGATCGTTCGTCGATCAGTGGCTCAGGCGCCCAGCCTCATCCAGGCGTCTCCCCTGCCCCGCCAGGCCAGGATGAGCCCGCGCACCAGCATGAACCCGCCGAAGGCGATCCACAGCCACACCACCCCGGCCGAACCGGTGGGCGAGGCGAGGAAGACGCCGAGGATCATCGGCAGATACGCCACCAGCATCACCACCTGGGCGCCGGACAGCCAGCGACCGTCGCCGGCTCCGATGAGCACGCCGTCAAGCACGAACACCACCCCTGACAGCGGCTGCATCACCGCGATGACGATCAGCCCGGCCGCCATCGCGGCGCGCACCGCCGGATCCTGGCTGAAGGCCACCGGCAGCACACGATGCAGCGCCAGCACGCCGGCCCCGAGCACCACCCCCACCCAGGCCCCCCACTTGACCATCAGCGTGGTGAGCTCCCGGGTCCGACGCCGGTCCCCCGAACCCAGGGAGGCACCGGTGAGCGCCTGCCCGGCGATCCCCAGCGCATCCAGGGCCATCGTGAGGAAGTTCCACACCGTCATCGAGACCTGGTAGGACGCCAGCGCCACCACCCCGAGACGGGCCGCCACCCAGGTGGTGACCAGCAGCGAGATCCGCAACGCCAGGGTACGGATCAGCAGCGGGATGCCGTCACGCAGAGAGCCGAGCACCCCGGCCGGCTGGAACCTCAACGACGCCCCCGCTCCCCGGGTGCGCACCACGAAGACGATCACCAGGGCCAGGGCCATTCCCACCTGGCAGATCAGAGTGCCCCAGGCCGATCCGGCGATCCCCCACCCCAGGCCCAGCACGAACCACAGATTCAGCGCCAGGTTCACCGAGAAGGCGACGACGGTCACCACCAGCGGCGTTCGGGTGTCCTGGAAGCCGCGCAGCACCCCGGTGACCGCCATCGTCACCAGCATCGCAGGGATCCCCACCCCGGCGATCCGCAGATACTCCACGGCCGGGCCAGCGGCCGCCGGCTCGGTGCCGAAGAGGCCAACGACCACCGGCGCCCCGAACACCAGCAGGGCGGCGACGAGCACGCCGATGATGATCGACAGCCAGGCCCCGTCGATACCGGCCTGAGCGGCTCCCGCCCGGTCCCCGGCGCCCATCCTGCGCGCGCTCGCCGCCGTCGTCGCGTAGGCCAGGAAGACGAACAGCCCGGTGGCCGTGGTCAGCACCGTGCTGGCGACGCCGAGACCAGCCAACTGCACCGTGCCGATATGACCGATCACCGCCGAATCCGCCATCAGGAACAGCGGTTCGGCGATGAGGGACAGGAAAGCGGGCACCGCCAGGTTGAGAACCTGGCGGTGCGTCGAGACTGTCTGAGGCTGTGGCGAGGTCACAGGGGAGAGGGTCTCACAGGTGTCACGGGGTCACTGCTTGATCGCCCCCGCCACGCTGGCCCGAATGAGGCTGAGGAGCCGTCCCTCCAACTGCGTGTGATCCTCCCTGCGCAGAGCCCCAACGGTGCTGAGCACGCTGAAGCCGTACAGCATGGACCGCAGCATCAGCTCCAGATCCTCGGCGCTGATGCTCGGCGCCCAGGAGATCCCCTCGGGCAGCACGAGCACGTCGGCGAGCACCGCACGAGCGGTCCTGGGGCCGTCCTCGGGCTCCTCGACCGACTCGGGCTCCTCATGAGTCGCCGACTCGCCGGAAGGCATCGACGCGCCGTCATAGAGATAGGTCATGGCCCGGTCGGAAATCGCCGACGACACATTGAACCAGCCCGGCTCCATGAGCGCGAACCCGATATACCCACGGCACGCCGACAGAATCACCTCAGTGGCGATTGTCTTCGGGTCCGAGCCCGCGAATTCCGCCCGGGCGCGCGCGACCGAAGTCTTCATCGACTCGGCGAGTTTGCGGCTCGCCCGCACTGCCACCTCGTCAAGGAGAGCCTCGCGGCTGTCGAAGTGCCGGTAGGCGGCGTTGGGCGAGACGCCGGTGCGGCGGGTCGCCTCGCGCAGCACGACGGCCTCGGCCCCCCCGGACCGTGCGAGCTCCATGCCGGCCGCCACCAGAGCATGGTGCAGATCTCCGTGGTGATACGTGTCCCGACCCTTTTCCTGACTGTGCACGCGCTGTGCCATTCGCTGTCCCCCTTGTGCCGACTGCCCCCGGTGAACCCCGACGAGAAGTCCCCGCCGAGGCTAGGTTGCCATCAACTGTAGGCCATCAAATGACACTGTGAACAGTCAGCCGGGCCTTCTGCACCATTGGGCGGGGGCGTGGCCGCCCCTTGATTTCCGGTATATCGCGTTCACATCCGGCCCCGCCGTCCCCCTGCCCGATAGCCTGACACCATGCCAGCCGAGCAGAGTCTCCTCGTCGCCGTCCTGGGGCGCGGCCTCCTGCCCCGGCCCGTGCCGGTCGCCACCGCCGACGACCTCGGGCTGACCAGGGGCGACGGCGTCTTCGAATCCGTCCGGGTGGTCACCGCCCCGGACGGCACCTCAACAGTCGGGCAACTGGACGAGCATCTGGCCCGACTGTCGCGGTCCTTCGCGGGGATCGGGGGCCCGACCCCTGATCTGGAGGCCTGGCGACGCCTCATCGACGAGATCGTCGGGACATGGCGGTTCACCGGCGAGGCGATCCTCAAGCTCATGATCACCAACGGCCCGGGAGTGCTGCCCGGATCGCCGCTCGGCGTCGCGACGATGTCGCAGATGCCCGATGAGTGGGTCTCCGCGCGCGAGGGGGTCGACGTCACCCTGCTGTCGCGCGGGTATCGCAGCGACTCCTTCGCCGAGGCCCCGTGGCTGCTCGGCGGGGTCAAGACGATGTCGTATGCCGTCAACATGGCCGCCGAACGGGAGGCGACCGCGCGCGGTGTGGACGACGTCATCTTCACCTCGGTGGACGGCTACCTCCTGGAGGCCCCGACGTCGGGCCTGGTGGCCTACGAGGACGGCACCCTGGTGACGACACCGACCGGGGCCACTGGGATCCTGGGCTCCATCACCGTCGACACCGCCCTGGACGGGGCCGATGAGGACGGAGTGGAGACCAGCAGCCGGTTGCTGCGCCCCGAGGAGCTGGAGACGGTGGACGGGGCCTGGCTGCTGGACTCGGCCACCGGCGTCGCCCCGATCCTCACCGTCGACGGCGCTCCAGTGAGACAGAACCCGGAGATGACCGCCCGGCTGAGGCACTGGGCGGGGTTCGTGGCGTGATCTCCCCCGCCGACCCGCCGGCCCCGATCTCCCCTGCCGACCCGCCGAACGCGCAGGGCAGGCTGATCCACACCGGCCAGGCCCTGGTCGACGCCGTCGCCGAGGTGCCCGCGCTGCCCCGCCGGGGCGGCAACACGATGGCCACCAGCTACACCCGCTACGCCGGAGGGGCGGTCAACACGCTGGTGGCGGCGGCCCGCTGCGGGGGACGGGGGGTCCACGCCGGGACCATCGGCACCGGCCCCGACGGGGACCTCATCCGGGAGGTGCTCGCCGCCGAGCGCGTGGAGGTGAGCTCTCCGGCCGCCGGACCGGACACCGGGACCTGCATCGTGCTCGTGGAACCCTCGGGGGAACGCACCTTCATCACCACCACCGGCGCCGAGCGACTCATCTCCGTCGACTCGCTGCAGACCTCGCAGCCACGCCCCGGCGACGCCGTGTGCGTCACCGGCTACTCACTGGCCCTCGCGTCGACCCGGGATCCCCTGCTGGACTGGCTCGAGGGGCTGCCGGACGGCGTCGACGTCATCCTGGACCCCGGCGACGTCGCGGCCGACCTGCCCCCTGCCGTCCTGGAACGGATGCTGGCTCTGACCACCGTGTGGACCGGCAACGCCGAGGAGTCCACCGCCCTGGCATCCGGGCGCCGTAGTGCCTCCACCTCCGCCGGCCGGGACGCCGACCCGCTGAGCACCGAAGCCCTCCAGCGGTGCGCCTCCCGCCTGCCCGCCGGCTGCGTGGTGATCACCCGGGACGGGCCACGAGGATGCGCGGTCCTGGCCGAAGGCCGGGCCAGCCTCGTCCCCGGATTCCCGCAACGGGCTGTCGACACCAACGGCGCGGGCGACGTCCACACCGGGGCACTCATCGCAGCCCGACTCGCCGGGAAGCCCTGGCCCGACGCCGCCCGCTGGGCCAACGCGGCCGCCGCCATCACGGTCACCCGCCGAGGCCCCGACACCGCCCCCCGCGACGATGAGATCACCCGGTTCCTCGCCCGGGTGGATCTGGGCTGGGTTTTAGCTCAGAGCGGTTGTTAATGCGTGGGCAAGCCGTACGGGGTCCGACAGCCAGATCAGCGAGTCCCACGGCTGGATGACCAGCGGGCGACCGGGAGCCCGTTCGCGCAGCGGGTCGGCCAGTCGTGCACGGTTCGCCGAAAGCCACACTGTCACATCCAGGCCGGAGTCCATCCAGGCGTGCAGCCAGTTCAACTCTTCAGAGGATTCAGGGTCGGGCTGGAGCGGGATGGTCTGATCGTAGGGCTGACGTTTCTCTTCGGCTTGCTGCCAGATGGTGGCAAGTCGGCCTTGTAAATCCGGGTCAGGGGTCAACTCTTCCGCGAATATGCGATACACCCCGCTGGGAAAATAAGTGCCCTTGTCAAGCTCCGGAAGGAAAGGGGCCATTTTCTCGATCGACTGCTGATAGTCAGCATAACTCGTCTCGCTATCGATCTTGGTCAGCTCAACGTCATGGGTCAGCGCAATGGCTGGATCGACCAAGATGGCCCGCTTGGCCTGACCTGAGCGGACCAAGCCTGCTGCTGGCCCCGCTCCGAAGCCCGTGCCGCCAGCACCGATCGCGGTGTCATAGTGCTTTGACGTCGATTTCAGACTGGCTAGAACCTGGTTGGCCTGCATGATGCCGATCTCCCGATGGAGGGTGCTTGCCGGCCACACCTGAACGTCATCCATATGTCCGGCGACCGCGTCGCACGATCGGTCACCAAACTGCGGATCAATTAACAGAATCATCCTACCGTCCCTCACACGTTCCGGCCCATCGGCCCGACGTCACGGCTGGTCACCGCCGAATTGACACCACCATACGAGACGCGATCTCGCCCGGACCGACCGATAATCGAGGCATGCCACATTCCGACGCCGCCTCCCCCGCCACCAGGGCACTGGCGCGGGCGAAGGTGAAGCACACCCTGCACGCCTACGAGCACGACCCCGCCAACCACCACTACGGCGAGGAGGGCGCCGCCCAGCTCGGCTTCAGCCCCGAGGTGATGTTCAAGACACTGGTGGTGAAACTCGAGGGATCCGGGGTGCGCAATCCCCTGGCGATCGGCGTGGTGCCGGTCAGTGGCATGCTCGACCTCAAAGCCATCGCGTCGGCGATGGGCGCCAAGAAGGCCACCATGGCCGATCCGGCCGACGCCCAGCGGGCCACCGGCTACATCGTCGGCGGCATCTCACCGCTCGGCACCAAGAAGAGACTGCCCACCTGCATCGACTCCTCCGCGCTGAGCCACGACACCATGCTCGTCTCCGGAGGACGCCGGGGACTGTCGGTCGAACTGGCCCCGGCCGACCTCATCCGCATCACCGGCGCCACCACGGCGTCGATCGCCGGCTGAGAATGGTACGGAAGGCGGTGCGCCGCCGACCCGGGCGCGCATTCCACTCGCCCGAGGGGCTGATCCGGGAACCCGTCGGCGCAAACGGGCCTCCAGCTAGTGAAATGCGCGCCAGGCCCGCGAGGCGGATATCCCGGAACCCTTGACACCGGTCTGCCCGGAGACCTACCCTCGACAGGACCTCACACGTGTTAGGTACTCAGCGAGGAGACACGGATGTCATCCCTTTCACGACGGGCCTTCATGGCCCTGGGCGGAGCCGCCGCCATCGGCACCGGGCTGTCCTGGAGACGCCTCTCCGGCCTGGACATCCCGGGCCGCAACTCGGACGCGCTGTCGGTATGCATCAACGGCACTGCCCAGGACGCCGCCGCCAACCAGGGCCTGATCGACGCCTTCCACAAGGTGCACCCGGACATCCCGGCACGCATCACCCCGGTCCAGGGGGAGGATCAGAGCGACTTCTTCGCCAAGGTCCTCACCCTGGTGGCCGCCGGTACCGCCCCCGATGTCGTGATGGTCGCCACCGAGGGCACTCAGCTCTTCGCCGATCGGCTCGCCTATCCGCTCGACGAGTTCGTGATGCGCGACAAGGCCGACATGCAGGAGTACTTCGACGACGTCCATCCCTCCTTGGTGGAGTCCTTCATGTACCAGGGACACCTCTACGAGCTGCCGATGGACTACAACGCGGCCAACATGTTCATGTCCTCCAAAGCGATGACCATGGCCGGGCTCGACTACCCCGACATGCACTGGACCTGGGACGATTTCCACGGCTATCTCAAGGCGATGAAGAAGTCCGCCACCGGATCGTTCCGGCCGTTCTTCTGGACAAACCGGCTGTTCGGCGGCATCGTGCCGTGGCTCTACACCAATGACACGAGCTTCATCAAACCTCAGAGATTCACCGGCGGGAAATGGTTCTGGAACCAGTTCTACCCGAAGGAGAACCAGCGCTCCGGCGGCTTCAGATGGACCGAGCCCAATGCCGAGGATCCCAAGGTCGTCGAGGCCTTCGAGTTCATGCAGGAGCTCATCGCCGAGAATCTCGCCTCCTCCCCCGTCCAGGGCGGCGGAAACGAGCTGGTGAGCCGGTTCAGCGAGGGGGTCATCGGCATGACGCCGGCCGGCGGCTACTGGGTCGAGGGTCTCATCGAGGCCGGCATGAAGCGCACCGACTACGACGCCGCCTACTTCCCGAAGGGGCGCACCCAGCAGCATCAGTTCGGCTCCACTGGCTACACCATCATGAAGTCCTCGGACAAGAAGGACGCGGCCTGGGAGTGGATCAAGTTCTGCTCGAGCCTCGATGGCATGAGGATCGTGCGCAGGAAGCCCGACTCCACCGCCGCACGGCGCTCCTGGAACACCGAGCTCTACAAGAACGCCGGGCCCAGGCACTGGGACATCTTCTACAACACCGTCGACAAGTTTCCGACCTCCGCCCCGATCCCGGCGCCGCCCCAGGAGGCCGCCGTGGAATCGGCGCTCATCAAGAACGTCACCAGCGCCGTCACGGGGTCCAGAACACACGTCAAGGTCGCGCTGAAGAATCTCCAGCGAGACCTTGAACAGGCCTTCGTCGAGGAGTGATCACCATGGCAACCACCACAGCAGAAACCGTCGTCACCACTGTCCCCGCGACCCCTCCGGCCGCCCACACACCCAAGGAGGCCAACCGCCGCAAGCAGGGCCGGATGGCCGCCTGGTTCCTGGCCCCCACCGTCATCGGCGTCGGGTTGTTCACCGTCGTCCCGATGATCGCCTCGATTGTGCTGGCCTTCTTCTCCTGGGACATCATCTCGACGCCGAAATTCATCGGCCTGAAGAACTTCGCCACCATCGCCACCAGCTCCACCATCCGGGTGTCCTTCCTCAACACCTTCGGATTCGTCATCGTCGCCGTCATCCTGCAGATCGTGGTCGCCCTGGGCCTGGCGGTCCTGGTGCAGACGAAGATGCCCGGCTGGCTGCGCGGCTTCTTCCGCTCGGCCTTCTTCTTCCCGCTCATCCTGTCGGCGGCGTCGGTCTCGCTCATCATGAGCTACCTGTTCAACGAGGATTTCGGCACCATCAACAAGATCCTCGCCCTCATCGGCCTGGGCCCGGTGAAATGGCTCTCGACGGCCGGCGGGGCGATGGTCGTGACGATCATCGTCTACGTCTGGCAGAACTTCGGGTTCACCTTCCTGCTGTTCATCGGCGGCCTGTCGTCGATCCCCGCCGACGTCTACGAGGCCTCCTCGATCGACGGGGCGTCGGGCTGGAATCAGTTCTCCCGGATCACCCTTCCGCTGGTGAGTCCCACCATGCTGGTGGCCTCCGTGATGGCGATCATCTCGGCCCTGCAGATCTTCGACCAGCCCTACGTACTCACCCGCGGCGGCCCGGGAGACTCCACCCGGACGGCCGTCATGGTGATCTATCAGTCGGCCTTCACCAAGCTGCACTTCGGGCTGGCGGCAGCCATCGGCCTGGTGCTGATGCTGGTCATCATGCTGGCCACCTGGGCGCAGTTCAAACTGTCCACCAAGTTCGTCTTCTACATGTGAGGCCGATCATGTCAACCACGGACAAGACACTGCCGGTGCGTACGCACCACCGCCTCTCCGCCTCCCTCATCGGACGGATCGTCGTCCTGGCGATCGCCCTCTTCCTGACCCTCGGGCCGGTGGTGTGGACCCTCATCGAGTCCCTCTCCCCGGCCGACTCGACGGGCGCCCGGCATCTGAGCCTGGCCGCCTACCGAGACGTCTTCTCGAAGGTGGACGTCGTCCGGCTGTTCTGGAACTCGACCCTGGTCACCGGGCTGTGCGCCGTCGGCCAGATGGCCACCGCCGCCCTGGCCGGCTACGCCTTCGCCAGGCTGCGCTTCCGCGGCTCCAACCTGCTGTTCGGCATCATCCTGGCCACCATGATGATCCCGATGCAGGTGACCATCGTCCCGGTGTTCATGCTCATCCGCGGGATGGGCCTGGCCGACACCCTGTGGGCGCTCATCCTACCGGCCCTGCCCACCGCCTTCGGCACCTTCCTCATGCGCCAGTACTTCATGGGGATCCCCGACAGCCTCGCCGAGGCCTCCCAGGTGGACGGCGCCTCCCCGTGGCGCACCTTCCGCTCCATCTACCTGCCGCTGGCCACCCCCGGCCTGGCGGTGGTCGGGGTGCTGGCGTTCAACGGCATCTGGAACGAGTTTTTCCGGCCGCTCATCATGACCATCAGCAATGCCAACTTCACCCTGCCGCTGGGTCTGGTGAGCCTTCAGGGCAAGCTCGGCACCGGATCGATGTCCACCGTGCTGGCCGGCGTCGTCCTGTCAATGATCCCGGCCTTGGTGGTCTTCATCTTCGGGCAGCGGCCGCTGCGCGAGGGCCTGACCGCCGGCGCCGTCAAGTAAACGCACAGTCAGTCCACAGACCGAGCCCGGTCGCCGACCCTGAGCGAGGATTCTCCTCCCAACACGCCGTCCTGGAGCCCTGGCGAGCTCGGGGACGGCGTGTTGGGAGTAAAAACTCCAGGGTGAGAGGGGGGAGGGAAGGGCTGGCCCCCCGCCCAGGCGACCCACCGGTGAGGGAGGGCGAGGCATGGGCGGCTGAGCGCCCGGGTGCGGTCACCGCCCGGGCGCGGTCCCCGGTCAGGCGCCTCACCGGCTGGGCGGGGCCACCGATCCGCGCCTCATCACCGGCGTCGGGACGACGACCTCACCGCCGGGCAGCGACGCCTCGCCCAGCGACCCCAGCAGCAGGTCGACCGCCCGCACCCCCATCTCCCGGTGGGGGATGCCCACGGTGCTCAACCCCAACTGTGGCGCCACATTCGGGTCGTCGTCGTAGCCGACCACCGACACGTCCTCGGGGACCCGCAGGCCCAGCCGGGCGGCGGCCAGCAGCACCCCGGCCGCAACCCGGTCATTGGCGCAGACGACGCCGGTGGAACGGTCCTCGGCCTCGAGGACCCGGGTGCCCAGATCAAGCCCACGGTCGATCTCCCAGCCGCACACCAGCTCGCGCCCGCGGATCCCGGCCTCGGCCAGGGCCCGCTGGTGACCGGCGGAACGCCGCCCGGTGGCCTCGACGTCGGGGGTTCCGGTGAGCGCCACGATGTCGCGGTGCCCGGCGTCCAGCAGAAGACGGGTCGCCCGGTAGCCGCCCTCCACCTCGTCGCAGACCACCCCGGTGGAACCGCCGGAAGGGTCGAAGGCGTTGAGGAGGATGTGGGGCTCCCGGCGGAAGATCCGCGGCGGCGCCCAGGCCGTCATGCCCTCGGCGGCGTAGATCAGCCCGTCCACCTGACGGGCCAGCAGGGCGTCGATGAATTCAGCGTTCCGGTCGGTGCGCCCGTCCGAGCCCATCACCAGCAGGACGTAGTCGGACTCGGCGGCGCGCACCGAGGCGCCGGCCAGCATCGGGCCACCGAAGGCTCCGGTGACGATGGAGTCGCTGATCACTCCGATGGTGTGGCTCGTCTGATCGCGCAGGCTCTGGGCGATCCGGTTGGGCCGGTAGCCCAGCCTCTCGGCCGCCTCGCGCACGGCCTTCTGGTTGACGGCCGAGATCGCCCCCTCAGCGCGCCCGTTGAGCACCATGGAGACGGCGCTGCGGGAGACGCCTGCCTCTCGCGCGACGTCCTGGGAGGTCACCTTCCGAGCCACCGCGCACACTCCTCCGGGGGGCGGGTGCCCCCTCGATCGTCGATCCGCACCGATTGTAGGGGCGCGGATCGACGCTCATGTGTCGATTCAGGCGGATTTACGGGACGCGGAGCGCAGGCTCATCGGCAGCCCGATCAGCCCGAGAAGGATGAGGACGCCGAGCACCACATGCACCCACTTGATCCCGGCCGAGCCCAGGCCGATCTGGATGATCATGAGGATCGGCATGGAGACGGCGTGGGCCATGACGCCGGTCGCCCCGCCGCGGCGCTTCCACACGATCGCCGAGACCGCCGCCACGGCGGCCGCCAGGGTGGCCGCGTAGCCGAGCCCGGCATGGGCGTCGATGAGGCTCCAGGAGCCGTTGAGCATGAGGATGCCGAGCACCAGCTGGGCGGCGACGAGGACCACCGCGATCCAGGTGCCCCAGGTGAGAACGGCGGGAACGGTCGGTCCGGATTCGGGGCGCGGGTCTGAACTGCTCATGACGCCAAGGCTAGGGGCGATGCCGGGCTCTGCCGCTCGATTCAGCTACCGGCCGCACCTCGCCCGGGTACCCGCAGCCGGCCGTCGACGACGAAGGGGCCGGCGATCGCGCCCAGGCCCAGCGCCAGCAGAGCCGCGGGCCAGGTGATCTGAAGGACCATCGCCCAGTTCATCACCAGCCAGTACTGGGCGCCCACGGCCACCGCCAGCCCGACGGCGGCCACCACCAGGCCGGCCACCTGCTGACGTCGCAGGCTCTGCTCCAGCCAGGTCCCCGTGAGGGCCGCGGCCATCAGCACCGGGATGAGCAGGATCACCGCCGTCCCGGCCCCGCACAGCAGGCCGATGAGCAGCCCGCCGGCCCAGCCGCGCACCGGCAGCCCCGCCGTTGCCCCGCCGGCGTCGGGGCCGACGGCGGTCCAGATCGCCAGCGTCAACCCCCAGACGACTCCCACCAGGGAGGCCCCCAGGGTCAGCGCCCCGGCCGCCCGCCCGACCCGTCCGGACTCGGTGGCCTCTCCGACGGCCCTCATGAGCGGCTCCTCACCGGCCACCCCCGGCCCTCGAGGTCGCAGGTGCAGTGCGACGGGGTGCCCGGCCACGGGCCGCCCTCGAAGGGCCAGTTGACGTCGAGGGATCCGACCACCCCGGGCTCCCGGTAGAACTCCCAGCCGAAGGTCGCCTCGAAGAGCTCCGGAGGCAGCGACGTGAACCCCTCGATGTCAGTGACCTGGCTGGCGTGGCACCGCATCGCGGCCTTCTTGACGTCGACGAGATCGCGGACGTCGACCCCCCAGCGCAGGTCGGCGGCGGGCGAGCCGATCGGATTGCCGTCGTCGCCCAGGGAGGTGGGGTCGGGCATGTGGATGCCCTCCTCCAGGCCGCGAAGCCTGGCCATCTTCACCACCGTCTCCTGATGGTCACGGTTGATGGAGACCTCGAGCACCCGGGGCCGGCGGGCGGCCTGCTCGACGCCGCTCCAGGTGACGCGGTGCACCATGACATGATCCGGGTGGCCGTAGTTGCCGTGCCAGTCGTAGCCGATGAGGGCGTCGGCGTCCTCCTCGTCCAGGACGTCGGCGAGTTTGCGCCCGGCCTCGTCCAGGTCGGCGTTCATGAAGGCTCCGAGGGCCTTGTTCTGCGTCCAGCCGGTCATGCCGGAGTCGCGGTAGCCCAGCCATTCCACGCGCGCCACGCCGAGGGTCGCCGCGGAGGCCTCCAGCTCGCGGTGACGCCGGTCGGCGACGGTCTCGCCGGGGGCCAGATCCGCGGCGGGCTCCCCGCACTCCCCGCCGGTCGCGACGACTAGGACCACGCGGTCGCCCCTGGCAGCGTCCCGGGCCATGGTGCCGGCGGTCGAGGAGGACTCGTCGTCGGGGTGGGCGTGGAAGAAGACGATGGTCGACATGGCCCCCATTTTTCCCGCCGGGGCCAAGGGGGGGCTGGCCCGGTGCCGCTGGAGGAGAGCGCTCAGCCCGTACCCGCGTTCGCCTCCACCCATTCGCGCAACGACCGGAGCGGGACGGCCGCGCTGCGGCCCAGGTCGGTGAGCGAGTACTCGACTCGTGCCGGCACCTCGGCGTAGACGGTACGGGTGACGAGGTTCTGGGATTCCAGACGCTTCAGGGTTTGTGACAGGGCCTTGGGACTCACCCCTCGAGGAGCCGCCGAAGCTCGCCGAAGCGGTGCGGGGTCTCCTCAAGAATGCCGATGGCCAGGGCGCTCCACTTGTTCGCCAGCAGGTCGAGCATGTCCCGGCAGGGGCACATGGCGGCGTACACATCGTTGCGGACGCATTGATCCGACGGCCCGGATACCGAAGCGCGAGTCACGGACCAGAGCGTACATGGTTACCGGCAGAAACTAAGCGCCCTTGACGGTAACCACCCATGCCCTGCGAGGGTGCGCCCATGACGTTGACAACAACTGCGATCGGCTACATGGAGAACCTGCCTGTCACGAATCCGGAGAGCCTTGTCGAACGAACCGTGGACGTCCCGCCCCTCGGTTCCCATGATCTGCTGGTCGAGATCGCCGCCGTCTCGGTGAACCCGGTGGATGTCAAGCAGCGCGCCCAGGTGGCGCCCGACGGGTTCCGGGTGCTCGGTTTCGACGGCGCGGGAACCGTCCGAGCGGCCGGTCAGGAGGTGACCCTGTTCAGCCCCGGCGACGAGGTGTACTACGCGGGCACGATCGACCGTCCGGGAACCGACCAGCGCCTGCACCTGGTCGATGAGCGCATCGTCGGGCGCAAGCCCGCATCCCTGTCTTTCGCAGAGGCGGCCGCCCTCCCCCTGACCACAATCACCGCCTGGGAGGTGCTCTTCGAACAGTTCAGGCTCACCCCGGACAGCCGGGGGACGTTGCTGATCATCGACGCCACGGGCGGGGTGGGCTCGGTCATGGTGCAGCTGGCCGAGGCCCTCCTGCCGGATATCTCGGTGATCGCGACGGCATCAACGCCCGAACGCGCCGACTGGATCCGGAGCCTGGGAGCCGAGCACACCGTCAATCATCGCCACGATCTGACCTCCCAGGTCCTGGCGATCGCGCCCGGCGGAGTCGACTGGCTGTTCACCGGTCATTCCGAGGGCCAGCTCCCGCTGTACGCGACGATCGTCCGACCGTTCGGGGAGATCACGGCCATCGACGACGGCCCGCGCGACGTCTCCCCGCTGAAGCCCAGGAGCATCACCTGGCACTGGGAGTTCATGTTCACCCGGCCGGTTCAGCAGACACCGGACATGTCCGGCCAGCACGATCTCCTGAATCGTGTCGCCGACCTGGTCGACGAAGGACGGTTGCACACCACGGCGACGCAGACACTGTCACCGATCAGCGCCGCCACCATGCGACAGGCTCACGAACTTGTGGAGTCCGGGCGCACCCTGGGCAAGGTCGTCGTGGAGGGCTGAGAATCTCCCCGAACCGAGCCTCTGGCTCAACCACAACCGGGTGAGCACAAGCTCAACCACAACCGGGTGAGCACAAGCTCAATCACAACCGGGTGAGCACAAGCTCAACGCACCACGACCTTGGTGCCGACCTTCGTGAACTCCCAGATCGCCAGGGCGTCGGCCGGGCCCATCCGGGCGCAGCCGTCGCTGGCGTAGCCGGGAAAGCCGAGGGTGGCCAGGGGCTGGGCCAGGTTCCCCTTCGCGTCATGGGGCACCTGGTGGAAGGCGATATCCCCCGAGGCCCCCGGGCGGCGCCAGAAGGCCACGAAGTAGGGCAGCGTCCAGGCGTGCCCGGCGTCCAACGAGGAACTGTTGCGCTGCTTGTACTTCACCGAGTAGACGCCCGGCGGCGTCTTCCAGGGCAGCCCGGTGGTGAGCATGACGCGGGTCACCGCGCCCTTCTCCACCAGGTAGACGTGGTTCTCGGCCTTGACCCACATCACATAGCGCCCGGAACCGGCCGGGGATGTCTGCCCGACCTTGAGGGAGGCCACGGGAGCCGCCTTGACCGAGGGCCTGGCGGTGGCCGGAGCTGAGGAGGCCGGGGCAGAGGGCGCCGCAGGGGTCGCAGAGGCCGTGGGGGACGCCGAGGTCGAGGGGGCCTTGGACGACGGTGTGGACGTGGCGGCGGGCCGCGACGCCTGAGCGGCCGCCGCGTCCTTCCCGTCGCCGTCGGCCGAGCAGCTCATCCCGATGGAGGGGGCGCGGTCGCGCAGGTCACCCGATCCCGGGACCGAGTCGATACAGCTGCGGGTCACCGGCGGGGAGGCCTTCACCTCGGTGGCGGCGCATCCGGCGAGCAGGGGCAGTGCCACGGCTGCGACCATCAGCCGTCGCCACACACCACCGCCGCCCGTCATCCTCGCCGACCCGCCCTTCCGCGTGCGTTCACATCCAAGGGATCAGCATACGAGATCCGGCGATGTGTCGATCCAGGCGTGCCGGGGAGTCACCGGCCACGCCCCGTGGTCAACGGTCCGGCGTCTCCCAGATCGGCGCCATCCGGTGAATCCGGCAGATCAGCGACGCCGCCTGCGAGCAGCTCAGCTCGATGGCGCGCGGGCCGGCGGGAGGGAAGACCGTGGAGCTGATCACCCGCCCGGCGGCGAAGACCTCCACCGAGCCGCGGTCGGCCAGGACGCGCACCCTCAACGGTTCGGTAGGCCTGTCAGAGCCCGGATTCCGGTCGGCGCCCGGACGGCGCGCCGGTGCGCGGTTGGTGACGACGTCGCCCCCCGCGGTCCGACAGGACAGTGTCACCGCGCCGGTGGCGGCGTCGCAGTCGATCCGGGAGCCCCCGCCGCCGGGGGTGAGCCCGACCGTCAGCGTCACGCTCCCCGAGCTCACGTCGAGCTCGATCTCGGCGGCGTCGACGTCCTCGGCCAGCTGAGCGACCTGTCCGGCGGACAGCTCGAGCCGTCCGAGGCTCCGGGTGCCGGTGCGCAGCCCTGCCAGCTCGCGCGCGGGGACCGCCAGCAGGGTGTCGCCGACCCCCAGACTCAGTTCGCGGGGAACGGTGAGCTGGCCGCACCACCCGTCGGCGGCCTGCGGCGGTTCGGGCGGGCCGTCGACCCCGCCGACGGCCGACATCCAGCCGATGGTCAGCCGCCTTCCGTCGGGGGTCGCCATGGACTGCGGGGCGTAGTAGGAGGGGCCTCGATCGCAGGGACGCGGCGCGGTGACGTCGGTGAAAGGCCGTCCGGGGGCCCAGTCGCCGACCACATACCGGGCGATATTGGTGGGCTCATGACCGGTCCCGTCCTGGAGGCCCTCACTGCGCGCCCCCATCGCGCAGTACACGAGTACCCACCGGCGTCTGCCGTCCGGGGCCGTCAGCGGGAAGAAATCGGGGCACTCGGCCATGAAGACCCCCGGCTGGGGGTCGCGGTACAGCACCCGGTCGAAGCGCCAGTCAATCAGCCCCTCGGCGGTCGTGGCGTCGCTGCTGTACAGCCAGACCTCCCCATGGCCGTCCGGGGTCTGGACGCCGACCACCAGGTACCAGCGCCCGTCGGTGCACCAGATCTTCGGATCCCGGAAGTCGGGGACGCCGTCGGGGCAGGCGATGACGACGCCGTGCTTGGTGAAGGCGGCGCCGTCACGGGAGGTGGCCAGGCACTGCGACTGCAGGGCGCCACCCGAGCCGTCGTCGCGCCAGCGATGGCCGGTATAGAGGACCGCGAGAGTGGGCACGCCCTCGGCGTCGGGCAGCACCGCCGCCGACCCGGAGAAGACGCCGTCGCGCTCGGCGTCGAGCTCGGGGGCCATCGCGATGGGCTCGCGGCGCCAGGCGACCAGGTCGGCGCTGGAGACGTGCCCCCAGTGGATGTGCCCCCAGCCGGAGCCGAAGGGGTTGTGCTGGAAGAACACGTGATAGCGGCCGTTGAAGTGGCACAGGCCGTTGGGGTCGTTGATCCATCCGGCGCGTGCGGCGATGTGGAAGGCGGGGTACCAGCGGTCGTCGCGGCCCTCGAGCATCGAGGCGACGCTGTCCTCGGCTGATTCCAGCGCGGTCATGGCTTCCCTTCCGGCGTGTGTCACGGCTCACCCGAGGCCAGAACCTGTCACGTGTGAGGTGTGGAAGGCTCAGGCTACCTCAATGACTCCCCCGGCCGCCCACGGGGCGTCGCAACAGGGCAGACTTGGCCTCAACCATCAGGCCCCTGATCCGGGAGGAACCGTCATGAGCAGCGCAGCATCCCAGCCGACCGCACCGGAGGCCGGCCAGGCATCCACCGCACTGGTCATCGGCGAATCGCTGATCGACATCGTCCACAGGGGCGAGGAGGTCAGCGAGCATCCCGGCGGCTCGCCGATGAATGTGGCGATCGGGCTGGCCCGGCTGGGGCGCGACGCCGAGCTGGCCACCTGGTTCGGCCACGATCCGCGCGGCGACGTGCTCGCGGCCCACATCGGCGCCGATCACGTCCGCCTCGCCGAGGCGGCCCGGGATGCCGCGACGACGTCGACGGCCGCCGCCACCCTCACCGAGGACGGCCAGGCGACCTACGTCTTCGACCTCGACTGGTCGCTGCCGTCGGTGGACGTTCCCGCCGGCTGCCCGGTGGTGCACACCGGTTCGCTGGGGGCCTGTATCGAGCCGGGGGTCGACGTCGTGAGACAGACGGTGATGGCGGCCCGGGGGTCCTCGACGATCACCTACGACCCGAACGTCCGCCCCGATCTGCAGCCCGACCCCGCCTCGGCACGCGCCGTGGTCGAGGGATTCGTGAGACTGGCCGACGTCGTCAAGGCCTCCGATGAGGACCTCGCCTACCTGGGCGAGGGGGCCGATCCCGAGGAGGTGCTGGCCGGCTGGGCGGATCTGGGGCCGAAGCTGCTGGTGATGACCTGCGGCGGCGACGGGGTGATCGCCCGGAGCGCATCGGGGCTGGAGGTGCACCTGCCGGCGAAGAAGGTGACGGTGGCCGACACGGTGGGCGCCGGGGACTCCTTCATGGCCGGGCTCATCGACGGGCTGTGGAGCGAAGGGCTGCTCGGCGCCGAGAACCGCGACGCGCTGGGACGGATCTGTGCCCCGCGCCTCGAGGCGATCCTGGACCGCTGCGCCCTCATCGCCGGCATCACGGTCTCCCGGGACGGGGCGAACCCGCCCACCCTGGCCGAGCTCGAGACGGCCTGAGGAGCTGCTTCGTGCCGATCTGATCGGCCCTGGTCTGCCACCGACACTGTGGACTCTGTGACGTTGTGGGGTGAGTTCGCCCCAAAGCACCACAATTTCGAGGCCGCAGACCCCTGGCTCGTCGGCGCCACGGGGACGGGCCGACGGGCGGTTCACAGCCCCAGGTGGATTCTCAGCGCGTCATCGATGCGGCTCATGAGATCAGCCGGCACCATCCCGAGCACCGGGCCGATCCGTTCCACCGACACCGAGCGGACCTGCTCGGCCTGGGCCTTGGAATCGCGCCGCAGCCCCGTCTCGTCCGCCTGAAGCAGGACCTGGAAGGGGAAGACCCGGGTGACGTTGCTGGTGACCGGCACCACCGTCACCACTCCCCGCCCCAGCCGTGCGGCCGTCCGGTTCGCCGTGTCATTGCTCACGAGGACGGCGGGACGTCGCTTGTTCACCTCGCCGGGGCGCGCCGGATCCAGATCGACCAGCCGGACCTCACCGCGGATCATCGCCGAGCCCATCGGCGGCCGTCGACTCCCAGGCCTCGGCGTCCCCGGACTCCCACTCGTCCCAGGCGGCGGCGTAGTCCCCCTCGAGCTCCGGGGCGCCGAGCATGCCGATCGCCTTCTGGATCACCGCGGACCTCGACCTCATCCCGGTGGCACGGATGTACCGGTCGATCGTCTCCACCTGCTCCTTGGACAGGCTGACACTGAGTTTCATACCCCTATGCTACCCAGGTAGCACTGGCGGCTCGAGCATTGGTGGATTCGACGGCAAGTTCACCGTCCAATCCACCAATGCTTGAACATCGATCACGCCGAGGAGCGTCACAGGGGCATGAGGAATGTGAGGTCCGTACGACATACAGTCACCTCATGGACGACACCGCCATCGCAGAGGACGGCGCCGCGCACCTGGAACGGGGAAGCGACGGCCGCCTCGTGTCCCGCGGCGGGACTCCCGTCACCGACGAGGACGTCGTTGCGCTGATCGAGGCGGACCGCCTCGGCCCCCTCGACACAGCCGTGATGCCAGACTGGGGGCGTGAACTTCCACTCCGCCTATGACCAGGGATTCGCCCGGGTGGCCGCCTGCACCTCCCAGGTCCACATCGGCGATCCGGCCTCCAACGTCACCGGCATCATCGAGACCGTCCGCGAGCTGGACGGGCGCGGTGTGGCGATCGCCATCTTCCCCGAGCTCTGCCTGACCGGCTACAACATCGACGACCTGCTCCTCCAGGACGTCGTCCTCGACGCCACCCTGGACGCCGTCGAGACGCTGCGGGCGGCGTCGACAGGTCTGCTTCCGGTGATCGTCGTGGGCGCACCGCTGCGCCACGGCAACCGGCTCTACAACTGCGCCGTGGTGGTGCACCGCGGGCGGGTTCTCGGCGTCGTCCCCAAGAGCTACCTGCCCAACTACCGGGAGTTCTACGAGAAGCGGCACTTCGCGGCCGCCGCGGGCCTGCCCGGCGTCTCGACGGTCCGGCTGCAGCGCGTGGCCTCAGGGCTCCCAGGGCCTGAGGCCAGCGGCCCGGGATCCACCGTCCCCTTCGGCACCCGGCTGCTCTTCCGCGCCGTCGACCTGCCGGGGCTCATCTTCCATGTGGAGATCTGCGAGGACCTGTGGGTGCCCGTCTCCCCGAGTGCCGAGGCCGCCCTGGCCGGCGCCACCGTCGAACTCAACCTCTCGGGCTCCCCCATCACCGTGGGCCGCTCCCGGGAGCGCCACCGCCTGTGCGCCGACGCCTCCGCCAAGCAGTTGCAGGCCTACGTCTACGCCGCCGCAGGCCCCGGCGAGTCCTCGACCGACCTGTCCTGGGACGGCCAGACGATGATCTACGAGTGCGGCGAGCTGCTGGCCAAGACCCCCCGCTTCGACCCGGAGCCCGGATACTGCCTGGCCGACGTCGACCTGGACGCCCTCCGCCAGGAGAGGATGCGGCAGGGGTCCTTCGATGACAACAGGCTCGCGCTCCGCGCGAAGGACAACAGGCTCGCGCTGGGCATCGGCGACGCCGCCGCTGCGGACGACGCCACCTCCCCCGACACCTGGGGAGACATCCCCTTCACCCTCGACCCGCCCCGCACCGACATCGGCCTGGAGCGGGCGATCAGCCGCTTCCCCTTCGTGCCGAACGATCCGGAACTGCTGGAGCAGGACTGCTACGAGGCCTACAACATCCAGGTCTACGGGCTGCGACGCCGTTTGGAGGCCCTCGGCGGGTCGAAGGTCGTCATCGGCGTCTCGGGCGGTCTGGACTCGACGCACGCCCTGCTGGTCGCCGCCAAGGCGATGGACCAGGCCGGGCGGCCGCGCTCCGACATCCTGGCCTTCACGATGCCCGGATTCGCCACCACCGACCACACGAAGAACAACGCCCTGGCGCTCTGCCAGGCGATGGGGATCCCCTGCGAGATCCTCGACATCCGGCCCACCGCGACCCGGATGCTCAAGGAGATGGGCCACCCGGCCGGGGACGGCGAGCCCGTCTACGACGTCACCTTCGAGAACGTCCAGGCCGGCCTGCGCTACGACTTCCTGTTCCGCATCGCCAACCAGCGCGGCGGCATCGTGCTGGGCACCGGCGACCTCTCGGAACTGGCGCTGGGCTGGTGCACCTTCGGGGTGGGCGACCAGATGAGCCACTACAACGTCAACCCCGGGGTGCCGAAGACCCTCATCCAGCACCTCATCCGCTGGTGCATCTCCTCGGGCCAGTTCGACGACGCCACCGACGCCGTCCTCGAGTCGGTGCTGGGCACCGAGATCTCCCCCGAGCTCGTGCCGGCCCGCCCCGGCGAGCAGATCCAGTCCACCCAGGCGAAGATCGGCCCCTACGAGCTTCAGGACTTCACCCTCTTCCACCTGCTGCGCAAGGGGCTTCGGCCCAGCCGGATCGTCTTCATGAGCCATCACGCCTGGGCCGACGTCGAGGCGGGCGCATGGCCGCCGGGGTTCCGGCCCGAGGACCGGAACCAGTACTCCCTGGCCCACATCAAGGAGTGGACGAGGCTCTTCCTGCGACGCTTCGTCGGCAACCAGTTCAAGCGCTCAACGCTTCCCAACGGCCCGAAGGTGGTGGCCGGCGGCTCCCTGTCTCCGCGCGGGGACTGGCGGATGCCCTCCGACGCCGTCGCCAACGCCTGGCTGGCGGATCTGGAGACCGTCCCGGAGGAATGAGGCCTGGTTCCGTGCCCCGGCCGGGGAGTGTGTAGGAAGTGTGGGCGTCATCACACTTCCTACACAGTCGCGAGGTATCAGCCCAGCACTGTGTCAGTCCATCCTCGTGCAGATCTCGATCCGACCCGCCCTCACCCGTACCGGCCAGGTCCGCAGGCTGATCGGCTCGGCCCCCTTCGGGTCGAGGCAGGTGCCCGTGGCCAGGTCGTACAGCTCCTTGTGGAGTGGGGAGGCGAGGGTCGTCAGGGCGCCCTGCGCCCCGACGATGCCCCTGCTCATGACATTCGCCCCGTCGGCGTGAGGGTCGGCCTGCTGCACCGCGCGCACCGAGTCATCGCGCAGGCGGAAGAGGGCCACCTGCTCCCCGTCGACCAGAGCTGCAGCCCCGAGCCCCGGGATCAGATCGGCCAGCGCGCAGACGGGCCGCCACCCTCCGGGCCGGGCAACGGTGGGCGCACCCGCCGATTCGGCATGTTGAGCGGTCGCTGTTGTGGTCATGGTTCTCCTCCCCTGCCCGCGTTCCTCTAGGACGCCTGCAGCTCGTGACGCTCCCCGGCCCGGATGGGCCGGTGCTGAGCACGCTCCGGCACATACCGAAGGTGCTCGTCGTGGCTGTCGGGAGCATTGACGAAGGACACGAACTGGCGTCGCCGCTCCGGATCCTCCAGCACCTGACGCCACTCGTCCTGATAGCTCTCGACATGGTCCTGCATGTACGCGTCGAGATCGGCGCAGATACCCAGCGAATCCTCGAAGATCACCTGCCGCAGCCCCTCGATGCCGCCGTCCAGATCCTCGACCCAGCGTGCGGTGCGCTGGAGCCGGTCGGCCGTGCGGATGTAGTAGACGACGAACCTGTCGATCGCGGTGACCAGCGCGTCGTCGTCGAGGTCCTCGGCCAGCAGATCGGAGTGTCGCGGATTGAAGCCTCCATTACCGCCCACGTAAAGATTCCAGCCCTTCTCGGTGGCGATCACCCCGACATCCTTGCTGCGGGCCTCGGCACACTCCCGGGCGCAACCCGAGACGCCGAACTTCAGCTTGTGGGGGGATCGGACACCGCGGTACCGCAGTTCCAGCGCCACCGCCATACCCACCGAGTCCCTGACCCCGTAGCGGCACCAGGACGAGCCGACGCACGACTTCACATTGCGAAGCGCCTTGCCGTAGGCGTGTCCGGACTCGAAGCCGGCGTCGATGAGGCGCTCCCAGATGGCCGGCAGCTCGTCCAGCCGCGCCCCGAACATGTCGATGCGCTGAGCCCCGGTCACCTTCGTGTACAGCCCGAACTCCTTGGCGATCGTGCCGATGGCGACGAGCCCGTCGGGGGTGATCTCGCCGCCGGGGATGCGCGGCACCACCGAGTAGCTGCCGTCCTTCTGCATATTGGCGAGCACCCGGTCGTTGGTGTCCTGCAGCGGCGCACGGTCCGGATCGAGAGCGTGCGCGGAGGTCAGGTGGGCCAGGATCGACGCGATGGCAGGTTTGCAGATGTCGCAGCCGTCACCGCCGGTACCGTGACGCTCCAGAATCTTCGAGAAGGTGCGGGCTCCCGAGATCTGAACGGCGTCGAAGAGCTCACGCCGCGACATGGAGAAGTGCTCGCACATGGCATGGGAGACGGTCCTGCCCATCGAGGCGAGCTGGCGGTCCAGGATGCGCCGGACGAGCGGTTCGCAGGAGCCGCAGGTGGTGCAGGCCTGCGTCGACGCGGAGATCTCGGCCACCGTGGTGCAGCCTCCGTCGCGCACCGCCGAGGCGATCTGCCCGGCGGTGACACTGTTGCAGGAGCAGACCAGGGCGTCATCGGGCAGATCCACCGATGGCGCGGCCGAGGCCGCCTCGGGCATCAGGAATGTGGCGGGGTCGGCGCCCAGCTCATGGCCGAGCAGTGGCCGGAGCATCGAGTATGCGCCGTCGTCACCTACCAGCATCCCTCCCAGCAGGGTGCGGCCGTCGTCGGAGAGCACCAGGCGCTTGTAGGCCCGGGCGGTGGGATCGGCGTAGAGCACACTCACCGCGCCCGAGGTGGTGGCGAAGGCGTCCCCGAAGCTGGCGGCGCCGACTCCGGGAAACTTCAGCCTGGCCGCGTCGTCGAGCGCACCGAGCCTGCTCCCGTCACGGCCGAGCAGAAGGCCGGCGAGGACGTCGGCCTGTTGATTCCCCGGCGCGATCAGCCCGGGAAGGGCGCCGTCGACGGTGGCGACGTCGCCGATCGCGTACACATCAGGGACGTTGGTGCGGCAGCAGTCATCGATGAGGATTCCGCCGTGCGACGCCGTGGCGATGCCCTGGGCGACGGCCAGCTCATCGCGGGGCCGCACCCCGGTGGCCATCACGATCAGCTGCGCTTCCAGGAGGTCTCCACCGCAGCTCACGGCGCCGGCCGCCCCGTCCGCCCCGGCCACGATCCGGTCGGCACGGGCCCCGGTGTGGATGTGGACGCCGGCCTCCTCGACGAGCCGGCCGAGCAGGGCGCCGCCGCCGGAGTCCAGCTGGTCTGAGAGCACATGCCCCCTGGACTGCACGACGGTGACGTCCAGGCCCATCTCCACCAGCGCCCCGGCCGCCTCCAGGCCGAGAAGCCCACCGCCCAGCACGACTGCGGGCGGTCCCGGCTCGGCAGATCCCGCCAGCCCCGTCCGCCCCGCCAGCAGTGTCTCGGCCTGCCGGGCGATGCCCAGCACATCATCGAGGGACCGGTAGACGAACACCCCGGGCAGGTCGACGCCCTCGATCGGCGGACGCCGGCCGTCGGCACCGGTCGCCAGCACCAGACGGTCCCATCCGATCACCTCGCCGGAGAGGCATTCGGCGGTGCGCTGCTCGAGGTTCAGCGCGGAGACGGGGTCCCCGCTACGAAGATGCACGCAGGGATCCGACCACATCAGGGGGCGGCCCAGCTCGAGCTCCCCGGGAGCCCTGCCGCGCAGAACGTCTGTGAGGTGGACCCGGTCGTAGGGCCGCACCGGCTCCTCGCCGACGACAGTGATGTCGAATCGCCGGGCCGTGTCCTCATCGCGAAGCCGCTCGGTGAACCGGTGGGCCACCATGCCGCCGCCGACCACCAGGACCCTGGTGCGGTCCGTTCCCGTCTCGATCATGCTTGCGTCCTCCCCCGCCCGCGCTGGATGTGTGGTCCGCGTCCGATGTGGATCCGAGGATCCGGCCGGACTGGTGTTGTGCCTGCGGCCAGTCTGTCCGGCGGGTATTTCTGAGGAGTGACTACTTTGTTACAAGCTGAGCCACCCCTGCGGCAGGCATGATGTCGACGGAACTACGACACGCTCTCGGCCATACCCATGCTGTCCACATGCCAGGGACGTCAAACCGCAGCGAAGCACCGCGGGTGACATAGGCACGGTCTAGCCTGAGACCCGACCCGGCTCATCACTGACCGGTCACAGGCCCCCCGCCACCGCCGACAGGAGTAATCGTGACCCAGCCGCCGTACATCCCCTCGGCGGGGACCATGCCCAGCGGGCGCGCTTCCGGACCCGCCCGCCCCGGCCGGGCCCCACAGGGCCTGATGGCTCAGGTGCTCATGGTGCGCTGCGGCCCCCGCAGCGCTCTGCTGTCCCCCGGCTCGCCGGTGACCCTCGGGCGGGATCCGCACGCACAGCTGGCCGTCGACGACTCCCGGATCTCGCGGACCCACCTCGTCCTCACCGCTGTGGGCGGCAATCAGGTGGCGGTGGAGGACCGCTCCAGCAACGGCACCTTCCTCAACGGACGACGCTTGGCCGCCCACCTGGGCCCGGGAGAGCCGAGCGTGGTGCTGGCCGCGCCCTTCACCCTGATGGTCGGGGCCGTCGACGGCTACCCCCTCCAGGTGGAGGCCGCGTCCTCGCGCAACCCCATCGAGTCCTCCCCGTTCAGCACGATCATGGTGCGGCGTCCGCCGTCCGGTCCGTCGACTCCCGGCGGGCGGTCGGCGACGACGGGCCCGACGTCTCCCGGGCCAGGAACACCGCGCACGGGGGCCACCGCCCCCACACCGATCGGATACGGATCCTCCGCGAACACCGCCGAATGGGGCGCCCCGGGCAGCCCGGACTCCCAGCAGACGGCCCGTTTCCCCGGCGTCGAGGCGCCCACCACTGCGGGCCCCGTCGGCCCGGGCCCCTCAGCGCCCCCAGGGTCCTTGGGGCGCTCAGCGCCGTCGGCCCCCTCCGGCCCGTCCGCCCCCTCGGGCTCATCAGCACCGACCGGTTCCGATTCCCGGCAGATGGCCGAGATCCCCGAGGCCCCGGCCGGGCCGGCCGGCGGCACCTGGACCATCGGCCGCGACCCCAACGCCGCCATGTGCATCGACGACCCCCTCGTCTCCCGGGCGCACGCCCAGCTGCGCCCGGCCGGGGACGGCTTCGACGTCGTCGACCTGCGCAGCTCCAACGGCACCTGGATCAACTCCCAGCGGATCACCCGGGGCCACCTGGGCCCCGGCGACCGGCTCACCGTGGGCCGCACCTCCCTGGTCTGCCGCGACGGGCAGCTCTCCCTGGTGGCGCCGCCGCGCACCACCCTGGCCGCCCACCACATCTCCTTCACCCTGCCCGGCGGCAAGCAGCTCCTCGACGACGTCACCTTCGGCCTGCCGGCAGGCTCCCTGGTGGCGGTGATCGGGCCCTCGGGGGCCGGTAAGTCCACCCTGCTGAAGGCCCTGACCGGCTCCCAGCCCGCCACCGCCGGCACCGTCATCTACGAGGGGGAGGATCTCTACCGCAACTACGACGGACTGCGCGGACGGATCGGCGTCGTCCCCCAGGACGACCTGGTGCACGGACGCCTCACCGTGAGACAGGCCCTCGACTACGCCGCGAAGCTCCGCCTGCCCAAGGACTACACGGCCGAGCAGCGCAATCACGAGATCGAGAGGGTGATGGGGGAGCTGGGCCTGGCCGAGCACGCGAACACCACCGTCTCCCGGCTGTCGGGAGGCCAGCGCAAGCGGGTGTCGGTGGCCCTGGAGCTGCTCACCCAGCCCAGCCTGCTCTTCCTGGACGAGCCCACCTCCGGCCTGGACCCCAACCTCGACCGGTCGGTGATGAGACTGCTGCGCCGCCAGGCCGACACCGGCCGGGTGGTCATCGTCATCACCCACAGCGTCGCGAACCTGGCCGCCTGCGACCGGGTGATGCTGCTGGCCCCGGGTGGGAAGATCGCATACTTCGGCCCTCCCGGCGACCTCATGACGCATTTCCAGATGGACGACTACGCCGACGTCTTCGAGGCGGTCACCGGCGAGCCCCAGGTGTGGCAGCAGAGGTTCGCCCACAGCCCGCTGGCCGCCGACGCCGCCCCTCCCGAACAGCATGTTCAGGGCGGCGGAGGGAGGACGCGGGTGCGGGTGAGCTCGGCGGCCCGGCAGTGGCGCACGCTGGTCTCCCGGCAGTTCCGGATCATGCTCACCGACCGCAACTTCGTGCTGTCGAGCCTCATGATGCCGGTGCTCATCGCCCTGATGGCGCTGGCCATCCCCGGTTCGGCGGGATTCGGGCCGCAGAGCCGCGACCACCCCGGCGAGGCGTCCACGCTGCTCACGATCCTCATCATCGGCGCCTCCTTCATGGGGGTCTCGTCGAGCATCCGCGAGCTCATCGCGGAACGTCCGATCTTCCTGCGAGAACGGGCCGTTGGACTGTCCCAGCAGATGTACCTCATGTCGAAGGTGACGGTGCTGCTGCTCCTGAGCCTGGTGCAGACCGTCCTGCTGCTGGGCGTCGTGATGATCGGTAAGGACGGTCCGGGCGACGGGATCCTGATGCCCGGCTGGCCGGAACTGGGCCTGGCGGTCTTCGGCACCGCCTTCTCCTCGGCGGTGATCGGGCTGCTCATCTCGGCGCTCGTCTCCACCAGCGAGCAGGTGATGCCGGCCATGGTGGTGGCCGTGATGGCCCAGCTGGTGCTGTGCGGCGGCATCATCGAGGTGTCGGGACGAACCTTCATGGAGATCCTCGCCCTGCCCATGCCGGGACGCTGGGGATACGCCCAGGCGGCCGGCACGATCGACCTGCAGAAGATCCGGCTGGACGGCCCGGGGGCGGTCAAGGACCGGCTCTGGGACCACGACCTGACGAGCTGGCTCATCGGCTGCGGGGCCGTTCTCGCCATCTGCCTGGTGTCCTGGGTGGCGACCGCCCTGGTGCTGCGGCGTCAGAAGGCGACCGCATGAGGGGGCGCAGACCCGTTCAATTGGCGGTACACGCGCGATCTTCTAGGCTGACATAACGTTCAGGGACCATCGACCCGGCGAGGAAGGAGGTCGAGGATGACCGCACCCGGGGACCGCCTTGGCAGCCGGTACGAGTTCGACGAAGTGATCGGCAACGGCGCCATGGGCCAGGTCTGGCGCGCCCACGACCAGCAGGGCGGCACTGTCGCTGTGAAGATGCTCCACCCGCATCTGGCCACCGACAAGGACATCCGGAGGCGCTTCTTCGACGAGAGCCAGATCCTCACCTCGATCACCCATCCGGCGGTCGTGCAGGTGCGCGACGTCGTCATGGAGGGGGCGACGCTGGGCATCGTCATGGAGTACGTCGAGGGCCCCGATCTGGGCTCCGAGCTCAAGGAGCACGCCGGCCACAACCAGCGGATGCAGGAGGCCTACGCTGCGCGGCTGGGGGCCGAGATCGCCGACGGCCTGGCGGCCATCCACGCCGCGAAGATCTGCCATCGCGACGTCAAGCCCGCCAATGTGCTGCTCACCAGGACCGATCCCGGTCAGGTCGATCCGGAGGCCACCCGGCGATCCGGGCTGGCGAACGCCGGGGGCGGCTGGCACCCCAAGATCACCGACTTCGGCGTCTCGAAGATCCTCGACTCGGCCGCCGCCACGGCCACCGCATTCGCGGGAACCCCCAACTACGTCTCCCCCGAGATCATCCTGGGCAGGGCGCCCACCCCCGCCAGCGACCTGTACTCCTTCGGGATCATGCTCTACGAGATGGTCGCCGGGCGCACCCCCTTCGCCGCCCCGAGCCGTGAGGCCGTGATGCACGCCCACATGGCGCAGGAGCCGGCCCGGCCCGACGGGCTCTCGGAGCGGATGTGGCAGATCATCTCCTGCTGCCTGGTCAAGGATCCGGCCGGTCGGCCGGCGTCCGCCCAGGTGCTGGCACGGGAGCTGCGGCGGCTGGCGGATGGCCAGGCCCCCGGCGACCTTCTGGCCTCCCCCGGCGGTGGCCCGGGAGCCCCCGAGGCCGCGGGTGCGGCCGGCGCCGGGCTCGCGGCCACCTATGTGGTGGGCGAGGGCTGGAACGCGATGCCGTCGCCGGCGCCCTTCCAGCAGTCCCCCGGCACCCTCGTGGGATACGGCTCCTCGGATCCGGGCGTGGCAGGTCAAGGGGCTCCCGGGCAGCCCGGCTCCACGCCGCCTGGAGGCTCCTACCCCCCTGGGGGCTCCTACCCGTCCCCGGGTACCTCCGGCCAGACCCCGTATCCGTCCGGCCCTTACCAGACGACGCCCTATCCGACGGCGATCGGCGCCTCCTATCCGGGGGCTTATCCGGAGCCGATGTCCCAGGCGGGGCAGATGTCCCAGCCCGGTCAGCCGGCCCCGATGATGGCGGCCCAGCAGCCCGGCGGGGGCGGGTCCGGAGAGCCGAAGAAGGGCGGACGCCGGTGGCTGCCGCTCATCATCGCCGTCGTGGCGGTCGCGGTGGTCCTGGGCATCGTCTTCAGCCCGATCGGCTTCGGCGGGAAGAAGGGTGACGAGGCCGGGGGCACCCACTCGGCCAGCAGCTCGGCGTCCAGCCAGCGGCCGAGCGAGTCGGCGTCGACCGACTCCCCCACGCCGACCCTGGAGCCCACCACCGCGGTGGCCCTGCCGGCCGGCGCGAAGGCCTGCACGCCGACCGTCGCGGTGGGCGGCAAGAACACCTCCTGCCCCTTCGCCCAGAACGTCGCCGCGGCGATCCCCGCCGACCACGGCGACCGGTTCGACGTCACCGCGTACAGCCCGGCGACCCAGAAGGCGTACACCTTGAGCTGCACCTCGGGTCAGTACGTGCTGTGCACCAAGCCCGAGAACAACATCGAGGTGTACGTCATCAAGTGATGGGTGGGGGCCGGGTCTCCCCTTGACCCAGCCCCCTCGTCCTCGCCCACTTCACCTCGCCCACTTCACCTCACCCGCTCCCCCCTCCCCCCTTCACCTCGCCCTCACCCACTTCCCCTTCACCCTGCCCTCAGCCCCCACTTTCTCGCCTGTGTATTGGCTATGCGCCAGTTACTCCGCGTTGGCCCTCTTGCAAGAGGGCCAACGCAGGAACTCGAGGCGAAAAGCGAACTCACAGGCCGCCGTGGCTTCCCCCATGACACGTGCGGGGATGCTGACCACGCCCGGGCATGTCACCCGTGGAAGGGGCGGCTGGATGTAGCTTCTGAGCTGTTCACCTCGCCCTCGCCTGTCCCCCGCACGGGGAGGGCGGCATCCCGGAATGCGGCCCCGGCGCCATTGCCGCTGAGACTGTGTGGGCCATGTGCGAAGATGCTTGCGTCTCACACAGGAGGTTGGCGTCGATGAGTGACGAGAAGTCGGTTGGCAGCGGGGACGAGCAGGAGACCACCGACCTGTGGACCCGTGCCACGGGATCGTCCGACGATGCCGCGGTCCCGGGCGGTGCGGCGGAGTCGGCATGGCCGTCGTGGGTGCCGGGGGCCCAGCAGGCATCAGCGCCGAGCGAGTCGTCGCTTCAGAGCCCCGGCTCCTTCCCGACCCAGCCCGTCCCGCCTCCGCCCGGGCCGACGCTCATGGGCACACCCTTCGGACCGGGATCGGGCATCTCGCCCGGCTCGGTGCCTCCTCCGCCGCCCCCGTACCCCCAGACGTATCCACAGGCCCAGTACCCGCAACCCCCGTATCCCCAGGCCTCACCTCAGCAGTCCCCTTACCCGTACGCCTGGACGCCCGGATCCGCCCCTTCGGCCCAGACCTTCACCGGTGCGGCCCCCTACCCCACCTCCCAGCCCACTCCGTACCCGCAGCCCTATCCCGCCCCGCCTCAGCCGCCGATGCCCCAGCCACCGACACCCCCGTCCGGGCGGCCCGAGCAGCCCAGGAGCCATCGCGGACGCACCATCGGCATCGTCGCGGCGGTGCTGGTGGCGGCCGTCGGCCTCGGGTTCGGCATCCGCTACGCCCGCAGCGGGGACTCCGCGACGAACGCCGGAGCGGGGGCCACGGCGTCCGGCAAATCCGGCTTCTCGGCCTCGGCCGGTACGTCCGGAAACTCCGCGACCACCAACGACGGCACCACCAAGCCCTCGGCCGCCCTCGTCCGCCAGCTCTACGGCGACGACTCCCTCAACGTCTCGTGGGTCTCCCTGACCACCAGCGGCCAGACCGCCGTCGCCTTCGCCTCGGACTTCACCCTCGACGGCCGATCGGCCACCGACGAGGGCGGCCACCTCGTGATGACCTCGCGCGGCGGGCAGTGGCAGAAACTGCCGAACGCCGTCATCACCACTCAGAGCGAGTGCAGCGCCCTCATGCAGCTGGGCAGCAAGGAGGCCGTGGACGCCTCGGCCGTGATGAACCAGAAGTTCTGCGACCCCGAGGTGGTCTACCGCCTGGTGAGCACCGCGGAGCTCAACACCGCAGGGCTCGGAGCCCTGCACATCACCAAGGCGGTCGACGAGCTGTCGACGACCCAGCTGCTGCCCAGCGACCTCTCCGGCTCGTGCACCCGGTCAACCCCGCCGTACTCGTCCTACTCCGGCTTCGTGCCGGACATCTGGACCAAGGACGGCACCGTCCAGGCGTTCACCGTCGAGGGCGGTTCGAACCGCACCAGGAGCGGGGCGGGGATCGGGACGTCGCTGGCTCGCCTCACCCAGATCTACGGCACCAAACTCACCGACGTCACCAGCGCCTATCCCTACGAGGCGGTCGAGAAGGCGCTGGCGATCTCGGCGGACGGCTCCGAGATGGACTTCCTGGTCTCCGGCGGCGACGTCACGAAGATCATCGTGCGCAACTCGAGCTTCTCCACGAGCCAGTGCTGAGCCCGGCCTCGGCTCCCAGAGCTCTGCGACCGCGTCATTGTGACGTTGTGGGGCGAGTTCCCCCACAACATCACAATGACGGCCGCGCCCCGCCCACTCACCTGGCCGAACGTCATGACAAGGCGTCCAAATAGGCACCTCGGCCACTCGCCGTTCACACGGACCCGGCAGACTGGGGCCCGTGCGAAACGACGATCGTGACGACCAGCGCATATTCGACCGGACCTCCCGGACGCCGACCCTCCCCGACGGCAGGGGAATACGGATCGGCATCCTCACCAGCGGGGGCGACGCCCAGGGCATGAATGCCGCGGTCCGCGCCGTGGTGCGCTCGGCCATCAGCGTGGGCGCCGAGGTCTACGCCATCTACGAGGGCTATCAGGGGATGATCGACGGCGGCGACGGCATCCGGAAGTTCGGCTGGGACGACGTCGGCTCCATCCTCAATCGCGGCGGCACCGTCATCGGCACCTTCCGGTCGAAGGAGATGCGCGAGAGGGAGGGCCGGCTCAAGGCCGTCCGGCATCTGCTGCACCGGGGCATCGACCGCCTCGTCGTCATCGGCGGAGACGGGTCGCTGACCGGCCTGAACCTGCTGCGCAACGAGTGGTCCGGGCTGGTGGCCGAACTTGTGGAGCGCGGCGACCTGGCACCCGAGGTCGCCGAGCAGCACCCCAGCCTGATGATCGCCGGCCTGGTGGGCTCCATCGACAACGACCTGGTGGGCTCCGACATGACGATCGGCGCCGACACCGCGCTGCACCGCATCGTCGACGCCATCGACGACCTGGCGTCCACCGCCGCCAGCCACCAGCGCTCCTTCGTCGTGGAGGTGATGGGACGCCACTGCGGCTACCTGGCTCTGATGAGCGCCGTCGCCGGCGGGGCGGACTACGTCCTGGTCCCCGAGCAGCCTCCGGCGCCGGGCTGGGAGGACGAGATGTGCGCCGAGCTGCGCAAGGGCCGCGAGTCGGGGCGCCGCGACTCCATCGTCATCATCGCCGAGGGAGCGACCGATCGCGAGGGCAACCCGATCAGGGCCGAGTACGTCCGCAAGGTGCTGGCCGAAAGGCTCAACGAGGACGCCCGGGTCACGATCCTGGGGCACGTCCAGCGCGGCGGAAAGCCCAGCGCCTACGACCGCTGGGCCTCGACCTGGCTGGGCTACTCCGCCGTCCACGAGGTGCTCACCGCCACCCCCGAGTCCGAGGGGATGGTCGTCGGCACCCGGTCGAACCGCTCCGAGCGACTCTCACTGGTCAAGGCGGTGGCCGACACCCAGCACGTTCCCGAGCTCATCGAGGCCGGCCAGTACCACGAGGCCATGCGGATGCGCGGGGGCTCCTTCCTCGAGATGGACGCCATCTTCTCCGAGCTGGCGGATCCGGCGCGCACCACGCCCGAACCCGACTACAGGAGGATCGCCGTGATGCACGCCGGGGGGCCGGCGCCGGGCATGAACACGGCCATGCGGGCCCTCGTGCGACTGGGCATCTCCCGTGGTCACACCATGATCGGAATCCACAACGGGTTCGTCGGCCTGGCCGCCAACGACATGGAGGAGATCACCTGGAGCCAGGTGGAGGGGCTCACCGGCGAGGGCGGCGCGATGCTCGGCACACGCCGCGAGGTACCCCAGACCCAGGACCTGTACGCGATCAGCCGGGCCCTGGAGAAGAACGACATCGACGCGCTGGTGGTGATCGGCGGCTATTCGGCCTATGACGGCGTCCACAAGATGACGACGGAGCGGGACCGCTACCCCGCCTTCCGGATCCCCACCGTCTGCGTGCCCGCCAGCATCGACAACAACCTTCCCGGCTCGGAGCTGTCGATCGGCACCGACACCGCTCTGAACGTCATCGTCGACGCCATGGACAAGATCAAGGAGTCCGGTATCGCCTCCAAGCGGTGCTTCGTGGTGGAGACGATGGGCAAGAACTGCGGCTACCTCGCGATGATGAGCGGCATCGCGGCCGGCGCCGAGAGGATCTACCTCAATGAGGACGGCATCAGCCTGGACGATCTGGTCACCGACGTCCACTGGCTGAGGGAGTCCTTCGCGAAGGGACGCCGGCTCTTCCTGGCGGTGCGCAACGAGAACGCCTCGAAGAACTACACCACCGAGTTCCTCGCCCAGATGATGGAGGAGGAGTCCCACGGGATGTACGACGTGCGCACCGCCGTGCTCGGCCACATGCAGCAGGGAGGGTCGCCCTCCCCCTTCGACCGGCTGCTCGCCACCCGGTTCAGCTACCAGGCGCTCAACCTGGTGGACGACGAGCTCGCGGTCGGCCAGGACGGCTCCTGGTTCATGGGGATCCGGGAGGGCAGCACCCATGCCGGGAAGATGGAGACCATGTCCTCCCTGGTCGACCCTCAGCACCGGCGACCGCGCCACCAGTGGTGGCTGGACCTGCGCACGGTGGCGCGGACCCTCTCTGATGAGCTCAGGAGCTGAGGGGGGCGACCCCTTCGAAACCCCGTAGCGGCGGCCTCGGCGCGTCCGCGGTCCGCGCCGCAGGCCGGGGCTCTACTTCGTGAGGTCGGCGATATTGCAGGTGGGGATGTTCAGGGCCTCGCCGACCGGCACCGAGTACAGCTCCCGGTCGTAGGTCGCCAGGCCGCGGGCCAGATCGCAGCGGGTCCGGATGGCCTCGTGCCAGCCCTTGTCGGCCAGCTGGATCGCGTATCCCAGCGTGGCGTTGGTGAGCGCCATCGTCGAGGTGTGCGGCACCGCACCGGGCATATTGGCGACGCAGTAGAAGATCGAGTCGTGCACCCTGAAGGTCGGGTCGGTGTGCGTGGTGGGGCGGGAGTCCTCGAAGCATCCGCCCTGGTCGATGGCGATATCCACCAGCACCGATCCCGGCTTCATCTGAGAGACCGTCTCATTGCTCACCAGATGCGGGGTCCGGGCGCCCGGCACCAGCACCGACCCGATCACCAGATCGGCGTCGCGGCAGGCCGTGGCGACCCCCAGCAGGGTGGAGAACTCGGTGGCGATGTGACCCGAGGAGACATCGGAGATGTAGCGCATCCTGGTCGGGTTGACGTCGTAGACGGTGACGCAGGCTCCCATGCCGGCGGCCACCTGAGCCGCGCTGAAGCCGGCGACCCCGCCTCCGAGGACGACGACCTTGCCCTTGTGGACCCCTGTTCCCCCACCCAGCAGCGTGCCATTGCCGCCGTGGGGCTGCATGAGGCAGTTGGCGCCCACCTGCGGGGCGAGCTTGCCGGCGATCTCGGACATCGGGGAGAGCAGCGGCAGCTGATGGTCGTCGGTCTCCACGGTCTCGTAGGCCAAGGAGGTCACCCGATGATTGAGCAGCGCCTCGGTGAGCGGCTTGTCGGCGGCCAGATGCAGATAGGTGAACAGCACCAGCCCCTCGTGGAGCCGGTCGTACTCGGCCTCCACGGGCTCCTTCACCTTGAGGATCATCTCGGAGGAGTCCCACACCTCCGCGACGTCGGCGGTGATGGTGGCGCCGGCCGCCTCGTACTGATCGTCGGGGATCCCCGAGCCGACACCCGCACCGGCCTCGATGCACACCTCGTGGCCGTGGCCGACCAGGGCGTGCACCCCCGCCGGGGTGATCGCCACCCTGAACTCGTTGTCCTTGACCTCTGCCGGAACTCCGATACGCATCCGATCTCCTCACCTCGTTGTGAACCTGGCCCCGACACCGGTGCTGACCGGGCCGGACACGCACCAAGGGGCGAGCCGCCCCCGTGCGGCACACGCTACCCGCCGGTCCCCGTCAGGGATCCGCGGAGGGGGAATACTCGACGGCCGGGGATTCCGGCCAGACATCGGCCCATCTGCCGCGATCGCGTCCTGGACCCCGGGTGTCTCGCTGGAATGCCCGGCGGGCGCGCGGTATCCGGGCTCCGAGGCAGATTCCTGGCGTTAGGCTTGCGATGCCTGCTCCGGCGAGGGGGCGGCACGATCCGGAGGCAATGATGGCTCTCAACGAAGTAACCTTCCCGTCCCACGACGGGCGCGACCAGATCCACGGCTGGATCTACTCGCCCGTCCGGCCGGCGCGGGGCATCGTTCAGATCGCCCATGGCCTGGGGGAGCACTCGCGGCGCTATCTCCACATGATCACCACACTGCTGGACGCCGGCTTCGCGGTCGCCGCCGACGACCACGCCGGTCACGGCGCCACCGCGATGGCCTCGGGGGTGTGGCAGGACACCGGCCCCGACGGCGTCGAGACCGTGCTGGCCGACGAGAGGACCCTCCACGATCTGGCGGTCGGGCTGCATCCCGGCCTGCCGTTCGTGTTCTTCGGGCACTCCTGGGGGTCGATGATCGCCCGCGGCTACGCCTCCCGGTACCCCGATCTGGCCGGACTGGCGCTGTGCGGCGTCGCAGCCGGGATCCACGGCATCGAGGAGACTCTGGACCGCGACGCCCTGACGGCGGCCCTCGCCGAGGGCGACGGCTCTGGGCCCGACACCGGTTTCCAGGATCAGATGTTCGACGGATTCACCTCCCGCTGCGGGCCCGACGCCGGCCCGACCGCCTGGGTGGCAGCCGATCCGCAGGTGGTCGCCGACCACGGCATCGACCCGCTCAACAACTTCGGCGCCCCGATGTCGCTGCGCTTCGTCCGCGACTTCGCCCGCCTCTACGACGAGGTGAACGACGCCGCCTGGCCGGGCACCGTCCCGGCGACGGTCCCGGTGCTCATCCTCGCCGGAGAGCAGGACCCGGTCGCCAACTACGGCGAGGGAGCCCTCACAGTGGCCAACCAGCTCTGGGACACGGGCCACGAGGTCGAGACCCGGATCTACACCGGGGTGCGCCACGAGGTGCACAACGAACCTGCCACCCGAGCCCAGGTGGAGGCCGACCTGCTCGCCTTCGTGGAGCGGGTGACCGGCTGAGCACGGCACCCCCGCCCCGGGCATTCCGCACCCGTAGCCCGCCAGAGAAGAGAGCCTCCATGGCACCGACGACCCTGATGCTGTTAGCCTCCATCGCCTCCTTCGTGGGCTTTGCGGGCGCCCTGACGGTGTTCATCCTCGCGCTGGTCCGTGCCCGGCATCGCGGCCGTGCCCTCGTGGTGGCCGGGGCGTCGGCGGTTCTGGCGGGAGACGTCGTCGGCGAGTTCGCCCAGGCGTCGGTGAGCCTCCTGGGATCCTCTGACTTCGACGACGCCATGCTGACGACGATCCAGACAACCGGGATTCTCGCCAACCTCATCACCGGAGTCGGCATCCTGCTCCTTGCCATCGGCCTGGTGCGCGGGCACCGGAGCATGCCGGCACCGCTCCAGCAGACGGCCCCGGGTGCCTTCCCCGCGCCACCGGCGCCTCAGGGCCCATACCCCCCGTACCAGGGATGGCCTCCACCCAGCCCCGATGCAGCCGGCCCCGGCGCTCCCGGTGACCAGCAGACCTGGGGGCAGCGATGAGCAGCACAATCCTGACCCTCGCGAGTCTGGTGCCCGGGCTGGCCTGCTGCCTCGCGGCGGCCGTGATCATCCTGATGGGGCCGCCGTCCCGGCTGAAGGTCCTCGGCGGAACCGGGGCCCTCCTGGCGGCAGCGGCGCAGATCGGCCAGCTCGTCGTGAACCTGTCCCCCCATGACGGCATCGGCTGGCTGTGGATCCCTCAGGTGGTGTCGCTGCTCTTCGTCACAGGACTCGTGATCCTGGCGGTGGCCGCGACCTCGCCACCGGTCCGGGACCCCGGACAGGGGAAACCCGGAATGCCGACGGGACAGCCCTGGCCGCCCGGGTATCCGCCCGCAGGTCCGCCTCCCGGGTACCCGCCCGCAGGCCCGCCGCCCGGCTATCCGCCGTCCACTCCGCCCGCCGATCCCTCATGGGGCCCCGACCGAGGACGCCCGCCCCGCTGATCGAAGCTCTTGCCCCCGCCCGGAATGTCCCCGCCGACAACGAGTAACGTCTTGGGCAACGGGTTCACGCCCGGAGCCGAGGAACTGCACGCAATACCGGGGCGGGATCGGCGCCGCCCCGATCAGGGGGCCGGTCATGCAATGTCTTCTCATCCCCACCGAGATGGGGATGCTCATCATGCTGATGTTCATTTTCGCGGTGGGCGGGGTGGTGCTGGCCGTGGCGTTGGGAGCCTCCCGTTCGAGGAGGAACGCCCAGCTACCGCCCTCCTATTACCCCAATTACCCGCAGATGCCCGGGAACCTGCCGAACGGCGCGCATCCCTATCCCGGCTATCCGGCCGATCCCCGTGCGGCTCAACAGCCCGGCTACCCTCCGCAGGCGCAGCCCGGCTGGGATCCTCGGAACGGCTACCCTCCCGCAGCCCCCTATGGCCAGGCAGCCCAGAACGGCCAGTATGTGACGCCCGATCTCCAGGCCCCCTACCCCCAGGCTGGGACGCCGCAGGCCGAGCAGCCGTCAACTCAGCCCGATCAGCCCGGCCGGAAGGATCCGCGCGCCGAGTGAGACCTCGCGCGGCACACTGGACCCGTCCGGCAGCGCAGACGCGGAGGTGCGAGCACCACCGTCGGAAGGAGTTCCCATGTGCGGACGGTACGGGCTCTCATTGGGGGCGGCCGACCTGGCACGGGTCTACCGCGCCATCGGCGAGGACATCGACGGATGGACGCCGCGCTACTCGATCGCGCCGTCCACCATGGTCCCGGTCCTGCGGGCCCGGCCCGATGAGGAGGCCGACTCCCCGGCCGGCATCCGGGTCCTGGAGCCCGCGAAATGGGGGTTCAAGCCCTCATGGGCCAAGGAGAAGGGGCCGCGCCCGATCAACGCACGGCTGGAGACCGTCGCCACCAATGGCATGTTCCGCAACGCCATGCGGTCGGCCCGCTGCATCACCCCGATGACCGGCTATTACGAGTGGACCGAGCAGGGAAGCAAGAAGGTGCCGCACTGGATCCACGCCGACGGCCGGCTGCTCAACGCCGCGTCGGTGGCCGCGGCCACCAGGACCGACGACGGATGGCTGGTCACCGTGGCGATCGTCACGACGACGTCCACCGATTCCGCCGGGGAGGTGCACGACCGCATGCCGGTCTTCCTCGGCGAGGACAGCCTCGACGAATGGCTGGCCCCCGGCAAGCTCGACGAGACGAGTGTCAAGGGTCTGGTGAGCCTGGCCGCCGACGACGCCGCCCGGATCGCGAGGGGCCTGGGCACCTACCGCGTCGATCCCAGGGTCAACAATGTGCGCCGGATCGACCCGTCGGATCCCGACCTCATCGCCCCCGTCGAGGACCTCTTCGGCACCTGAGAACCGGCCTCGTTCCCGTGCTGCCGATCAGCGGATGAACAGGATCATCCCGAGCCAGACGATCACGACGATGACGCCGATGATCCCCATCCCCCACACGAGCGCCCATGTGAGTCGGTCCTTCGGTTCGGGCTCGTTGTCGTCGGGTTCACTCATCGCATCTCCAGCCAGTGGCACCCGGGAAGTCTACGGCGAGCTGAGTGGATCACTTCACCTTGGGGATCGTCACCGGCTCGTTGAACTTCGACATCGTCATCTCGATCGTGCTCTTGACACCGGCGCTCGTGATCGTCATCTTCGTCTTGACCGGCGTCAGATCGTCGCCGGTCCAGTACTCGGCCGGAATCGTGCCCAGGGAGGAGGCGCCGGAGGAGGCGCCGGCCATCTTCGAGCCGTCGAGCTGGAGGACGAAGTGGTGGCCCTGGGCATCCTTGCCCTTGTACTGGGCCGAGGTCGCGGCGTCAGCCAGCTGGGAGAGCGCCATCGCCTGGTTGTAGCTGCCGTTCTGCGCGGAATCGCTGGCGACCCACTTGCCATCGGTCTTCACCCAGGTCGTCGTGCCGTCCGAGACGGTCTCCATGTTCTGGCCCGCGCCAGTGATCGTCGCGTGCGTCAGGGGCTTGTCCGGATCGCTCAGATCGGTGTCCCCGACGACCTTGATGGTCGCACTCTGGTCGCCATTGGCCATCGCGACGGTCCCCTCCGAGTGGTAGCTCTTGAGCTTCTTCTGGGCGGCACTGATCCGGCTGACGAGATCCTGGGCGTCGATGGCCCCCTCCTTGTAGGGGAATGACGCCTTGGTCGCCTTCGGGGCCGCCTTCGACGCCGCGGACGACGCCGACCCGCTCGACGAGGAGGTGGCGTTGTCATTGCCACCGCATCCGGCCAGGCCGCCGAGCGCCAATGTCGCGATGAGGGCGGCAACGCCGCACCGGATCGAGTTCTTCATCCCTGTGTCCTGTCTGCCATGCGGGACCACCGTGGCCCGTAGGTGGCAGAACACTATCGGCTCTCGGCTTCCTGAGGACGGCCGATGCGTCGGCTCGGTCCGTGATCAGATCAGCAGCGTGACGGCTGTCACTGGTCAGATCAGCAGCGTGACGGCAGTCACGAGAGTCAGCACGATGACCAGCGCATTGAAGACCGCCTTGTTGATCCTCCCCGAGACCCACCGCCCCAGCGCCACGGTGGCGATCATGAAGGGGATCGCGATGATGAGAGGCACCAGGTACTTGGTGGTCAGCATCCCCAGTCCGATCGAGAAGGGCAGTTTCACCAGG
>OMJG01000241.1_pt1 | contig 41853 bp, 49 predicted proteins | sample 1646431 | NCBI WGS metagenome assembly OMJG01 (sample SAMN03771674, study PRJEB25209) | food metagenome | isolation source: Cotija cheese | place: Mexico:Jalisco,Michoacan | collected 2011-12-12
AATGGCGAGGAAGCAATGGTTTATTGTTAAGTCAATGTTACTATCATTCCTTATTTTGGGAGTCCTTTCCTTCATTTTCAAAGAATATATTTTTGAAAATGTTGGTTTATTTAGGGCTTCGTTAGCTCTGATAGTATTTTTCATTGGCGAGTATATCTATTTAGACTATACTTTATCAAATAACAGGGCTTTATTGATCTGTTCGGTGCTGATATTTCTGCTTTCAGCTTCATTGTTATTTTAATAAGGGAAGTGTAGGAAAAATAAATGATGATTTGAAACGGTTATTATCAGCTACTTAGAAGCAGGCGAAAAAGAGACAAAATAATCCCTGGATTAGAGAAACAGTCTATTTAGGAGTTGGTGGAGCAAGAAAAGGGTTGCTCCACCAACTCCTATTGTTGTGTTCTTTTTTTATTAAAGGTAGAATCAGAAAGAAGAATTTTTTCATTGGGAGGAAATGAGATGAAAAATAGAACAAAATCACGCTGGAAAAAAATTGTCCTAGGACTTGGGCTTTTTTTAGTAATCTTAGTCATCGGTTTGACTATTTTTATTAAAAATAGTACGTATCAAGCAACCGATTCAGCCTTAAAAATAAGTCAAAGTGCCACGCAAGAAAAAAACTATGATTATTATACAAACGGGCAAAAAAATGATACAGCACTGATTTTTTATCCAGGTGCATTGGTTGCGCCCGCTAGTTATAGTGAATGGGCGCAAGAAGTTGCTACGAAAGGTTATGATGTCTATGTTGTTCATTTTCCTTTGAATTTAGCGGTTCTTGCACCAAATGCTGCAGAACAAATTATAAAGGATCATCCACAACAAAACTTCGTTTTGGCTGGACATTCTCTGGGTGGTGTGATGGCTAGCCGTTTTGTAGCGGAAAATGAGCAACGAATCAAAGGCATGATTTATTTAGCCAGCTATCCTGACGAAAAAGGTGCACTAAACAAGCAAAATCTGCCGGTTCTGTCAATAACAGCCACAAACGATGGTGTTTTAAATTGGACTAGCTATCAAAAAGCCAAACAGTTTTTGCCAAAAGATACGCAGTATGTATCTATCGAAGGTGGGAATCATGCAGGGTTTGGTAATTACGGTGTCCAAAAAGGAGACAACAAAGCGACAATTTCTAACGAGCAACAGCAAACAGAAATCAGTCAATTGATTGTAGCATGGCTACAATCACGCCCCAATAAATAATCCGATGAGCCGAAATGTTATTTTTTCGGCTCATTTTTACTGCGATAAACAGAGGGGGTTACGCCTGTTTCTTTTTTAAAAGTGGTGGCAAAATATGCTGCGGTTTGGAAGCCAACTTTTTTCGCGATTTGTTGAATCGTAAGGGGTGAATGGAGAAGCAATTCTTGGGCTTGCCTAATTCGGACACTTGTTAAATAAGCTAATGGGGTTTGTTTTGTCTGTTCCTTAAAGGTTCGCTGCAAATGAAAGGGACTACCGTGGCAGGCTTGCGCTAAATAGTCTAAACTTAAAGGTTCCGCTGAATGCCGATCAATAAATTGCTTAATTTGAGCAACCCATTCCTCGTTAGGAACGACTTGCCCGGTTGGTTGACATCTTTTACATGGACGAAAACCAAGTGTTAAAGCTTCCTGAGCCGTTTTGAAAATCAGAACGTGGTTCTTGTTGGGCACACGGGAAGGGCACGAAGGACGACAAAAAATTTTCGTTGTGGTCACACCATAAAAAAAATCACCATCAAATTGCGTATTATTATTTTGAATGGCTTCCCAACGTTTCTGAGTAAGTCGATACGTTGTTTTCATTGTAAGCACACCTCCCGTTTTCTTCATTGTAAAAGAATCCCTAATAAAAACAAGTAAAAAGTGATAGGAGCGCAAGATTTTGAAAGCCAAAAGAATTATAATGAAGATAAGAAAAACACGAGAAAGAAGTGTAGAAATATGGCAAAAAAAATTTATTATGCGCAACAAGAATGGCAGAACGATCACTATTATCTTGGTGTGACAGACGCTGGACTAGCTTTTGTAGGTTCAGCCAATCAATCGATAGAAGAGCTGAAAAACTGGTACCCTCAAGCACAATTAGAAGCTTCTGAAAAGAAAACTGCGCCTTATAAAGAAGCATTAATAAGTTATCTTAACCAACATTCGACAACGTTTGCTTGCCCCATAGACATCGAAGGAACGCCCTTTCAAAAAGAAGTTTGGCAAGCGTTGCAAGAAATCCCTTATGGTGAGACAATGACCTATCAAGAAATTTCAGAAAAAATTGGGCGTCCACGTGCGGTTCGAGCAGTTGGCACAGCGATTGGGAAAAATCCTTTATTAATGGTCATTCCTTGCCATCGAGTCATCGGCAGCAAGGGACAATTAACCGGTTACCGTGGTGGTTTAGCAATGAAACAAGCATTATTAACATTTGAACAGTCTTAAAAGGAGGCGGCGATGAACAACTATCAATGGTATACAGAACAATGGGGAAAACCTACAAGAGAGGATGATTTGCTGTTTTTATTGTTGACGGTGGGTGTTTTTCAAGTTGGTTTAAGTTGGAAAGCAGCAGCAGGGAAAAAAGTAGCATTCATGAAAAATTTTTGCCAAATGAAGCCGGAAAAAGTTGCCGCGCTGTTGCCTGACGAAGTCGATCGAATAGTAGCTGATCCAGATATGATTCGCAATCGGCGCAAAATTGAAGCAACCATTAAAAATGCGCAAGCAATTTTAAAAGTACAAGAAGAATTTGGCAGTTTTGCCAATTATCTATGGCAATTTGTAAAAAACGTCCCCGTTTTATCTATTTATGAAGAAGCATACCAAGTCCCGCGCACACAGCTTTTGTCAGATAACGTAGCAAAAGACTTAAAAAAAAGAGGATTTTCTTTTGTAGGTCCGATTGTCACCAATATGTTTCTGAAAGCTAGCGGGATTATCCAGGTGGAAATTTTAAATCCAGAATAAAGGAGTGTTAGGATGTTTGAAAATGAATCTCTTAGTTTTGAAGAACAAACAATTATTCAAGCAGCAGAGCGTTATGTTCAACAAGAATTAGCCAACGAAGCAAGTGGCCATGACTGGTGGCATATTTATCGGGTGACACAATTAGCAAAAACAATTGCAGAGAAAGAACAAGCAAATTTATTTTTATGTATATTAACAGCATTGTTACATGATATTGGCGATGAAAAATTTAACGAAAGTGAAGAGGCTGGCTTACTAAAGGTGCAACAATGGTTGGAAGCAAATAACGTATCAACAGAGCAAACGAATCACATCCTTTCCATTATTGCTAATATGTCCTTTAAAGGAGGAAATACTGGGAAAACAGTCACTACATTAGAAGGAAAAGTGGTCCAGGATGCGGATCGATTAGATGCCATCGGTGCGATTGGAATTGCACGGGTGATGGCTTATTCGGGAAATAAAGGCCGTTTAATTCACGATCCTCACAAACAACCTCGTGAACAGTTAACCCAAGAAGAATACCGGAATGGGGAAGATACTGCTATTATGCATTTTTACGAGAAACTTTTAAAGTTAAAGGAACAAATGAATACAAATTATGGTCGCTTATTGGCGGAAAAGCGTCATCAATTTATGGAACTTTATCTGGAGGAATTTTATCAAGAGTGGGATGGACACCGATAAATGAGGGCCAACTAAAACAGTCAGTACATTTCTTTTTGAATTTTAAGAGAACTCTTTTTTACAAATACCTCAGAAGTGGTAAAATGATGGATGAATAAACGGGTGGTTTATCTTAGTTTTACGTTACATATAGGAGGTAATTATGGAGACAAAAAAATCGAGTGGCATGTTTGCAGTTATTGCCGCACTGATTGCGAATATTTTAGTAGCGATTAGTAAATTTGTTGGTTTTGCTTTAAGTGGTAGTACCGCTATGATGAATGAAAGTATCCACAGTGTCGTGGACTGTAGTAATCAGGTGTTATTACTTTTTGGGAATAAGCGCGCTTCTCGTGGACAAAGTGCGTTACATCAATTTGGAGAAGGCCGTGCAAAATACTTTTTTAGTACAATTGTTGCAACGATGCTCTTTTTTGGTGGGGGCGCGTTAGGCGTAATGGAGGCTATTCAGAAGTTACTGCATCCCTCTCATGAAGTAGAAAATGTGGCTATTGTCATTGGTATTTTAATTTTTGGTTTGCTTGTGGAAGGTAGCTCTTTGCGTGTAGCGATGAAAGAAATCAAAGAATTGAATACAGAGAAGTTATCGCTCTTAAAATTTTTGCGAGAAAGTCGTCACAGTGAAATTTTAATTATTTTTACGGAAGACTTTTGTGCGGTTATTGGTTTGTGTTTAGCTTTGGTGGGAACCCTTTTAACAATGGTAACTGGGATTGCTGCATTTGATGCTATCAGTGGTTTACTGATTGGTTTACTATTAATGTGTGCAGCCATTTTCTTAGCGAAAGAATTTTATAGTTTGATTATAGGAGAAAGTGTGACCGCTACAGATTTAGCAAAAATTAAAACTGCATTTGATCGGGCGGATGTTGAAAAACTAATTGATGTAAAGACCGTTCATTTAGGTCCAACTGAAATTTTAGTAGCGGCAAAAATTGATGTGGTAGAACCAATGGAAGAAGATGCACCTGATGTTGTGAATGCGATTGAACGAGACATTCGCAGTAAAATGCCTGATAAAAAAATCTATATCTATATTGAAGTTGACGATTATGATGTGAATTACGTTCGTAAATAACAAATGAAAGAATAACTTTAAAAAACAATATGGGGGAAGAAACGATGCAAGAGGCAATTATAACAAGTACAGTAGATTTAACCAGTGGTGGTTGCAACGCCTGTGGTTTAGTGGAAGATACCGTCTACACATTAGCAATGAATGGAGTGGACATTCCGTTAGATGGCTTGACAGTTGCTCATCTAGTTTCTGCTGTTGTTGCCAGAAATGGATTTAAACAGGAGCTACAAATGGATATGCTAGATGACGAATATATCCTTTATCGAAAAGAAGACACAGCAGTAACCTTTAAAGAAGCGTACAATCATTTAAGCTACGATAACGGTTCTGAAAAAATCCAATCTAAAAATAAACTGGAAGATTTATCAAAACTTTTTGAACAAGTCAATCAAATCCTAACGACTGTTTTTGGAATTGAAACTGTCAATTTTATTATAGAATAAAGTAAAAAATAGAACAGAAATTGGACAATCAATGAGTGAAAGAGATTGTCCAATCTCTGTTTTTTAATGTATAAATAGAAATAAAGACAAAAAATGATTAAGTTAAGTGAACGCCTTTATCGACATAAATGATGTCACCGACCACACCACTAGCTAGTTCACTGACTAAAAAGGCACAAGTGTTTCCGACTTCTTCAATGGTTACACCTGTTTTATCTGGTGTCCGCTCATTAGAAATACTAATCAATTGATCGTAGTCTTTTACACCAGTCACAGCCAATGTTTTAATCGCTCCTGCGGAGATTCCGTTGACACGAATTTTATCTGCAGCTAATTCAAAAGCTAAATATTTCACGGCAGTTTCTAAAGAAGCTTTAGCAATCCCCATCATATTATAGTTAGGAATCGCACGTTCGGAACCTAAATACGTCAATGTGACAATTCCTGAACCAGGATTTAACAAAGGTTTCGCATAATGAGTGACTGCTAAAAGAGAGTAGCTACTAATATCTTGTGCTAATAGGAAACCATCACGAGTGATGTCACTAACGTTTCCAGACAATTCTTCTTTTTTGGCAAAAGCAATTGCATGGACTAGTCCATCGATCGTGCCCACTTCATTTTTAATTGTTTCAAAGGCTGCTTGAATGGACGCATCAGAAGCAACATCGCACTCCACCAACAAATCATTTTCATCTGCTAATTTAACCACTTGCTTTTTCATGCGTTCGTTTTGATACGTATAAATAACATTGGCCCCTTGATCTTTTAATGCTTTTGCACAGCCCCAAGCAATACTTTTTTTGTTGGCAACACCCATTACGACGACATTCTTATTTTGTAAAAACATATAAAATCTCCTTTAATAAAAAATTTTTGTTGATAGAATAGGCTTTTCTTCATCAAAATGTAAAAGTTACATTTATTGAGTTGACGAATAAAATTTCAACTGGTATTATCTGTGTGAGAATGATAACAAAATCTTCTCAATTTTCTAATCTTGAAAAAAACAGACATTTTTCCTGATGTCTGAATTATTAACCAAAATACTTTGAAAGTCAAACTATTTTTCTTATTTTTTGAGAAAAAGTGCTGGAAACCGCATGAAATAATAGTTTGATAATCAAAATAAACTCGGAGGTACAGTATGAAAAGAGTGGTCATAACCGGCATGGGTGCCGTAACACCATTAGGCAATACCGTAAAAGAATTTTGGCATAATCTAGTGGATGGCAAACTAGGAATTGGCAAAATTACTAAATTTGATTCTGAAGATACTGGGGTAGCTTTGGCTGGCGAAGTGAAAGAGTTTGACCCAAGTGCTGTTTTAGAACGCAAAGAGCAAAAAAGAATGGACTTATTTTCTCAATATGGCTTGGTCGCTGCTTTAGAAGCGTGGGAAATGAGTGGTTTAACAGAAGCAACGATTGACCCGACTCGTTTAGGTGTGATTGTCGGTAGTGGGATTGGCGGGATGACTACCTTACAAGACCAAGTACGGGTAATGGATAAAAAAGGCGCAAAACGCGTAACACCATTTTTCGTGCCCATGGTAATTGCTAATATGGCAGCGGGAAATATTTCGATTCGTTTAGGTGCAAAAGGACCTTCTCAAACTATCGTGACTGCTTGTGCTTCTGCGACGAATGCGATTGGTGAAGCTTTTCGCACGATTAAATATGGTTTAGCGGACATGATGGTAACTGGGGGGACAGAAGCCACAGTATGTGAAATTGGGATTGCAGGCTTTGCAGCATTGAATGCTTTAAATACAACAGAAGATGCGACTCGGGCTTCGATTCCTTTTGATAAAGAACGAAAAGGTTTTGTGATGGGTGAAGGCGCAGGAATGCTGGTTTTAGAAGAACTCGAGCATGCACAGAAACGTGGCGCAACTATCTACGGCGAAATTGTTGGCTATGGCAGCAACTGTGATGCTAGCCACATGACCGCTCCTTTAAAAGACGGTAGTGGCGCGGCGGCTGCGATGGAAATGGCGATTGCAGAAGCAGGGATTACACCGGAACAAATTGGGTATATCAATGCTCATGGTACGTCAACCCCAGCGAATGACGCTGCGGAAACAACGGCCATCAAACGTGTCTTTGGTGAGCGAGCATCGCAAATTCCAATTTCAAGTACAAAGAGTATGACTGGACATTTATTGGGCGCGGCTGGCGGTATCGAAGCGATCGCTTGTGTGCAAACATTGCAAGAAGGAAAAGCTCATCCGACAGTAGGCTACCAAGTTGCTGATCCAGATTGTGATTTAGATTATGTCACAGAAGGTGCACGTGACATTACAGCGGACTATACAATTAGTAATTCGTTTGGCTTTGGTGGCCATAATGGTGTAATTTGCTTGAAGAAATGGGAGGAAAACTAGTATGAAAAAAGTAATGACTGCAACAGAAATTATGGAAATGATTCCTAATCGCTATCCGATTTGTTATATTGATTATGTGGATGAAATTATTCCAAATGAAAAGATTATTGCAACAAAAAATGTAACAATTAACGAAGAATTTTTCCAAGGACATTTCCCTGGAAATCCAACAATGCCAGGCGTTTTGATTATTGAAGCATTGGCACAAGTAGGTTCGATTTTAATCTTAAAAATGGATCAATTTGAAGGTGAAACGGCCTATATTGGCGGTATCAACAAAGCCAAATTCCGTCAAAAAGTGGTCCCTGGTGATGTCTTGAAATTACATTTTGAAATCGTCAAATTACGTGACTTTGTCGGCATCGGCAAAGCGACTGCTTACGTGGAAGATAAAAAGGTCTGCGAATGTGAATTGACGTTTATTGTGGGACGATAAGAATCAATCAATTTTGGATACGTTAGTTTCCCTAAGAAAAGGAATAAGTCACAATGGCTTATTCCTTTTTAAATTTATATAAATAACACTAACGCAAAAAAACATGCTATAATCATAAAAAGCTTATGAGTAAAACAATTTACAGGAGGGTTTTTCTTTTGGATATTTCAGTAGAGTTTTCGGGACATAAATTGGCGAATGTGTTAATGAACGCATCAGGCATTCATTGTATGACAATTAAGGAAATGGACGAGTTAGCGGCTTCTCAAGCAGGTGCTTTTGTCGCTAAGACGGCAACACCTAATCCTCGTCAGGGCAATGAGGAACCACGGTATTTTGATACACCATTAGGAAGTATTAACTCAATGGGCTTGCCTAATTTAGGGATTGATTATTATTTAGATTATCAGATTGCACGTCAAAAGGAATTTCCTGAGGAGTTACGCTTTTTATCTGTATCTGGTATGAATTATGAGGAAAATATCGCTATTTTAAAAAAAGTGCAAGAAAGTGAATACACAGGAGTGACAGAATTTAATTTGTCTTGTCCCAATTTGCCTGGTAAACCGCAAATTGCTTATAATTTTGAATTAACAGAAAAGTTTTTAACAGAAGTTTTCCAATTTTTTACTAAACCATTAGGTGTAAAATTACCCCCATTTTTTGATATTGCACATTTTGACGCAATGGCTGAAATTTTAAATAAATTCCCTTTAGTATACGTGAATAGTATTAATAGCATCGGTAATGGTTTATATATTGACAGTGACAAGGAAGAAGTGGTCATTAAACCAAAAGGAGGCTTCGGTGGACTGGGCGGCGAATATGTCAAACCAACAGCGTTAGCCAATGTTCGTGCGTTTGCGCAACGTTTGAAACCAGAAATCAAAATTATTGGAACGGGCGGTATTACATGTGGAAAAGATGTTTTTGAGCATCTTTTATGTGGTGCGACATTAGTACAAGTCGGCACACAATTGCATCAAGAAGGTCCACAAGTTTTTGAGCGTCTAGCCAAAGAATTACAAGAAATCATGGCAGCAAAAGGTTATGAAAGTATTGAAGAATTTCGTGGGAAATTGAAAGAGATGTAACAAAAAAACCGTCAAGAAATTTTCTTGACGGTTTTTTGTTATTTCACAGCCTTAACATTTTCCATAAAGGCTTCCAAATATTCAGGTTGTGTTAATTGTTGGTTACAGGTGTCGCTATCATGGCAAATGTAATTGCCTTTTTTCGTGTAGGTTCCGTCACCGCCTGATTTGGTGGTAGCTAGGAACATAGACACATTCGTGATTGTTTGACAGATGGAGCAAACACCTTTAACAATGGTGGGTGAAAGGGTGCCGTGGACGCCGATTAATTTATTTTCTCGATAAGCTAAGATAAATTTTTTCTGAGTCCCAGCGTCGTTCCAACCGACATAGGTATTGTTCCGTAAATCCATGTTTTCCCACTCAGGAATCTTTAACTTTTTCACTTTGCGAAAGACTTTCGTGACTTGTGGTGTTGAAGGTTCCTTAAAGGGCAGCACGGTTTCTTTTAATTCGTCTAAATATTTTTCAGCACGTGCGCGTGTTAAACGACGATCCATCACTTTGTCCAACAAAATCGTAACAGCAGGGTGTTCTTCTGGAAATAACCCATTGATTTTTTCGACACATAGGGCCTGGACAGTTTTGACAGTCGTAGCATCGTTAACAGACGTATAGGTGTTTAGTAACACAGCGACTTGTTCTTTAATTATGTTAAATTGGTAAGGTTGAATAGTTGGGTTCATGATTTTAAATTCCTTTCAAATAGACCGAGTACATACGCTGAAAGGCAATTTGTCTCACCAACGTATGTTTAGTGACAGACAACCTCATGTGTTTTTGATAAAGATAGCGTTTGACGTATCATATCATCACCCCCTTTAATGATTGATTTTTTCTATGTAAAAAGTGAAAATAATTGATGAAAGCTTGGTAATTCTAACGCAATTCAAGAAAAAAGGCAAGTTAAACTCGTTTTATTTCCCAATTCAATGTCTGGGGAGTGATAAACTTCTAAAAAAGATACGTGATTTCCTAGATTAATCCTAGGTTATTTGCTACAATAATGAAGAATTAACCAGAGAAAAGGAGAAATTACAATGATTGCAGCAAGCGATTTAAAAGCCGGTATGACTTTTGAGCAAGACGGCAAATTAATTAAAGTAATGGAAGCTAGCCACCACAAACCAGGTAAAGGTAACACGGTTATGCGTATGAAATTAAAAGATGTTCGTACGGGTTCAACAACAGATACAACAATGCGCCCAGATGAAAAAGTGAAAAAAGCGCACATCGATACAAAACCAGTTCAATATTTATACAGTCAAGATGATATGGCTATTTTCATGGATTTAGAAACATATGAACAATATGAAGTACCAACTGCTTTAATTGAAGAAGAATTAAAATATTTACTAGAAAATATGGAAGTAAAAATTCAATTTTATGGTGAAGAAGTCATTGGTTTAACTTTACCAACAACGGTAATCTTACGTGTTGCTGAAACGCAACCTTCAATCAAAGGCGCAACAGTAACTGGTTCTGGTAAACCCGCTACAATGGAAACAGGATTAGTTGTTAACGTTCCAGATTTTGTTGAAGCAGACGAATTATTAGAAATCAATACTGCGGAAGGTACGTATTTAAAACGTGCTAAATAAGTAGCAGAAAAACAGAAGGCTAGCCTTCTGTTTTTTTTGGTCTATTAATTCTTTTGCCTATAAGAAAACCATTGGTGTGATAGGAAATAGCAATCGTTAGAATCGTTGACACTAGAAAATGGGAAATGGTATAGTTTGGTCAACACATGACGAAGGAGGAAATCAACCATGACGAAAAAACAAGCTAGCCCTTTTTTAGAAACGGAAAGCTGTTGTTGTATGGTGCAAAATAGTGCAGCATACTCTTTTGTGATGGGGAAAACCTCCGTTATTTCTGAAAAATTGCCTAACACGATTCCTCTCTGAATCTAGACAACCAGAAATAAACAAAAAAGGTGCTGATGCGATCAGCACCTTTTTGTTTTATGTACATGTATTAGAAGGAGGAATTCGCTATGATTGTTCAGTCAATTTTAGACACAATCGGAGCAACACCATTATTTGAATTTACAAGTGAACAATATCCTATGCCAGAAGGCACTAAAATTTATGCGAAACTAGAATATTTGAATCCAGGTGGCAGCGTCAAAGATCGGCTTGGTGTGCATCTTCTCAAAGAAGCAATGAAAACGGGAAAGATAAATCAAGCCACAACAATTATTGAACCGACAGCGGGGAATACAGGGATTGGACTTGCATTAGCTGCCAGTCAACTGGGCCTCAAGACAATCTTTGTTGTGCCAGAAAAATTTAGTCAGGAAAAACAACAGCTGATGCAAGCGTTAGGTGCTAAAATTGTCCCTTCGCCAACAGAGCAAGGGATTGTCGGAGCGATAACTAGTGCCCAAGACTTAGCCAAGGAAATTCCTAATAGTTACGTGCCGTTACAATTTGAAAATCCGGATAATCCTGCTGCTTACTACGAAGGATTAGGACCTGAAATTGTTCAAGACCTAGGCGGGAAGATTACTAGCTTTGTCGCAGGTTTAGGCAGTGGTGGAACGTTTGCAGGTGTTGGCAGATATCTCAAAGAACAAAATAGTAAGACGCAATTATGGGGCGTGGAGCCAGAAGGTTCAATTTTAAATGGCGGACCTGCACACGGACATGAAATCGAAGGCATTGGCGTGGAGTTCGTGCCGCCTTTTCTTAAACAGATTCCTGTGGACGGCTTTTATACCATTTCAGACGAGGATGGTTTTTTCTGGGTCAAACAATTAGCCAAGAAAAGCGCTTTGCTGGTGGGAAGCTCCAGCGGCGCAGCATTTGCGGCGGCATTAAGAGAGGCGCGCCGCTTACCAGCAGGCAGCACAATTGTAACTATTTTTCCTGACGGTAGTGACCGTTATTTATCAAAAAATATTTATTCTTAGGAGGAAAACTTTTATGAAATTCAATACCAAATTAATTCATGGCGGCATTAGCAAAGACACAACAACAGGTGCAGTGAGTGTTCCTATTTATCAAACGTCAACCTTTGAACAAAATGGCGTGGGCCAGCCAAAAGAATATGAATATTCTCGTTCAGGTAATCCCACACGTCACGCGTTAGAAACCTTAATCGCTGAGTTAGAAGGTGGGAGCCATGGCTTTGCGTTTAGCTCAGGCTTAGCTGGTATTCATGCAATCATTTCTATGTTTGGACCCGAAGATCATATTTTATTAGGTGACGATGTCTATGGGGGCAGTTTCCGTTTATTGGATAAAGTGTTTGTAGCAAATGGGTTAAGCTACACGATTGTAAACGCCAGCGACTTATCAACAATTGAAGCCGCAATTCAGCCAAATACAAAAGCCTTGTTTTTGGAAACACCAAGTAATCCACTGTTAAAAATTACAGATATTGAAGCGGCGGCTAAGCTTGCTAAAAAACATCAGTTGTTAACTATTGTCGATAATACGTTTGCGACGCCTTATTTTCAACGGCCGTTAGCGTTAGGTGCTGATATTGTGGTTCACAGCGGGACAAAATATTTAGGGGGCCATAGTGATGTAGTCTCTGGTTTAGTCGTAACGAATCACCCAGAAAGCGCAGAAAAAATTGCCTTTTTACAAAATGCGATTGGTGCTGTTTTAGGACCACATGATAGTTGGCTGGTCCAACGTAGTTTAAAAACATTAGGCGTCCGGATGGCAGCGCACGCCCAAAATGCTCAAAAAATTGCAGAATTTTTAGAAGCGCATCCAGCGGTAGCAACGGTGTATTATCCAGGACTAGCGAGTCATCCTGGTCACGAAATTGCACAAAAACAGATGTCGGGATTTAGTGGCATGATTTCTTTTGAATTAGCCAAGGATGAGCAAGTCGTTCCTTTCGTAGAAGCGTTGGAAATTTTTACTTTAGCGGAAAGTTTAGGTGGCGTAGAAAGTTTAATTGAAGTACCTGCCATTATGACTCACGCATCTATTCCCAAGGAAAATCGTGAAGCCGTGGGAATTAAAGATGGACTCATTCGTTTATCTGTAGGAATTGAAGCAGTCGAAGATTTATTGGCTGATTTAGAAAAGGGATTACAAGCATAAACAAAAGGCCCTCGTCTTTAGACGAAGGCCTTTTGTTTATAATTCTTCTCCATTCGTAGCAATCACTTGTTGATACCAAGCAAACGATTTTTTCTTTCGCCGTTCCAACGTTCCGTGACCATCGTTGTCTTTATCTACATAAATGAAGCCATACCGTTTCTTCATTTCGCCTGTACTAGCGCTCACTAAATCGATGAATCCCCAAGGTGTGTAGCCCATCAAATCAATGCCGTCATACGCAACGGCTTCTTTCATCATCTCAATATGTTCACGTAAATAAGCGATTCGGTAAGTGTCGTTAATCGTTCCGTCTGGTTCTAGCTCATCAATAGCACCAAAGCCATTTTCGACAATAAAAAGTGGTAATTCATACCGATCATTGAACCAATTCATTGCATAGCGTAAGCCCATAGGATCGATTTGCCAACCCCAATCAGATGTTGCTACATAAGGATTTCGCACCAAGTCTTTTGCTTCATTGTAGTCAAAAGTAGGGGCCTTTTCTGCACCTTTCACAGCAAACGACATGTAATAGCTAAAGCCAATATAATCAACACAGCCATTAGCCAAATCAGTTAAATCTTCTTTTGTGACATCTAATGAAATGTTTTTTCGTTTCAAATAGCATTGAATTGCACTTGGATAATGACCGCGGACATGAACATCGGTAAACCAATAACGTTTTTGCATTGCGCTAACACTCATCATCATATCCTCAGGATTACAAGAATAAGGATAAATAGGCACCATCGCAATCATACAGCCAATTTGGAAGTCGGGATTGATAGCGTGGCCAATTTTCACTGCACGTGCGCTAGCGACTAGTTCATAATGAGCAGCCTGATACATAATTGCTTCGCGGTCTTCTCCTTCCTGGTAAGCAATACCAGAGTTAGTAAAAGGTGCAAAATCTTCTTCATAATTGGCTTGGTTGTTAATTTCGTTAAAGGTCATCCAATATTTGACTTTTTTCTGGTAACGAGTGAAACAGACTTCAGCAAATTTGACAAAAAAATCAATGACCTGGCGATTGCGAAAGCCGCCATATTTTGTGACTAAATGATAAGGCATTTCAAAGTGAGACAGTGTCACGACTGGCTCAATGCCATTTTTCAAACACTCGTCAAAAAGTGCATCATAAAAACGAAGGCCTTCTTCATTGGGCGTGTCTTCATCTCCGTTAGGAAAAATTCGTGTCCAAGCAATAGAGGTTCGGAAACAATTTAAACCAAGTTCTTTGAATAGTTGAATATCTTCTTGATAGCGATGGTAAAAATCAATCGCTTCATGGTTAGGATAGTGTTCATCTGGTAAAACGCCTGCGGTAATTTTACGAGGGACGCCATGTGCACCGGCAGTCATTACATCCGCCACGCTCACCCCTTTACCGCCTTGGTCCCAGCCTCCTTCTAATTGATGAGCAGCGACAGCGCCGCCCCAAAGAAAATCATTTTTCAAAATTGACATATCGTTTCAGTCCTTTGTTCAAATTTTTATATGTTTTGTGCTTCGACTTTTTCAAGGGTTTCTTCAGTAATTGGTTGATTGGTTTCTTCTGCGTAATTAAGTGCATCCATTTTTTTAGCAAACGGTAAATAGATAAAGAAACTCATCGTCAGTACTACTACTTGAAGCAACGCTGCTTGCCAACCACCAACTAAAAGTCCAGAAATGATTGGAGGAGTAGTCCAGGGAACTTGTACCGCAGTAAAGAGAGGAACCAGTCCTGTGTACAAGGCAAAATATGTCACAACAGAAGAAACAATCGGTGTGATAATGAATGGCACAGCCATGATTGGGTTCATCACGATAGGTGTAGCAAAGACAATTGGCTCGTTAATATTGAAAACAGCTGGCCCAATTGAAAGCCGACCTAATTGCTTAAACTGAGCTGATTTGGCAAAGAAAACCATGAACACGACTAACCCGATTGTCATGCCCGCACCAGTGACCGTTAAAAATTGATCTAAAAATTGTTGTGTAACAATATGGCCACCATTAGCCAGTGTTAAGTCTTTTCCAGATTTCAAAATTTCGGTGTTTTCTAAAGAGTTTGCTTGTAAAATAGGGCCCATGATACCGCCAACGATTGTTGACCCGTGAACACCGAAAAACCAAAAGAGCGGAATGACAAAACCTAATAGTAATGCGCCACCTAGTGAATCTGTGACTCCTTGAAGTGGTGATTGTAGCACTTCGTAAATAAAGTCAAAGAATGTCGTATTGAAGACTTTATCTAGAAGAATGAAAATTAGCATTGCACCAGTTACAATGACGCTGGCAGGAATTAACGCAGTAAAGGAATTGGCCACATTTTCTGGTACAGCTTCTGGTAATTTGATACGAATATCATGACGTAAAAACCAACTATATACAACGCCGACTAACAAACCAACAATAATAGCTGTAATCATCCCTTTGCCAGCTGTCCAATCTTTGTTGATGACATTGCCAACTACTGCGCCAGAAACCGCATCTTTGACTTCAGATGACATAAACAAAATGAAAACCACCATGGCAATCATGCCCGCTGGGAGGCCTTCAAATCCCTCGCTTTTTACATACGAGTAGGCAATACCGATGACCGCAAATAACGACATAATCGCAAAAGATGCACCATATGCTTGATTGAAATAAACAGCCAGACCGCTTGCGTTAACCCATTCAGAAATAGCTGTAACTGGGAAATTCGCTAATAGAAGAAACACGGAACCAACAATGGTAAAAGGCATCGTGTAAAGCATCCCGTTCCGTAAGGCAGTAATTGCTTTGGTATTGACGAATTTTAGTACTGGAGGTAATAATTTCTCGTTAATCCATTCGTTCATAAAAATCTCTCCTTTGAAGAATAATATAAATGCAAATGTATCCGTTTACATATTTACTATATAAGGTTATTTGAAGAAAAAATAGACTTTTGCCTGAATGAGAAACATGTACCAAGAAAAAAAACAAAAAAGCTCATGGTGTTTTGGACAGCATGAGCTTTTTTGAAAAACAACTAGGAAGGTGTTTCATCTAGTTCCTTTAAAAGTTGACTTGCTTGATGAGCTAGGAGTTCAATTAAAGCAATGACAGGGATTTGAGTGGTTGTATTGACTGATTTATCTGCAAATGGAGAACGTTCGTCGGGCATATAATAGGAGATGTTGTAGTCAGCCAAGCGGGCAATAGTTGAATGTTGATTGTTGGTAATGCTTAGCACTTTGGCGCCAGCTGTTTTAAAGTCGGTCATTTGTTTAATCATTTCATTGGTTTCCCCAGATACAGACAGAATCAAGGCTAATGTATTTTCAAATCCGCGCTTGGGGATAGGCGTAAAGGGGTCAGCAATACTGTAAGAATTGATATTTAAGTTGGCAAAATAACGACTGCCATAACTACCTAAAATTCCGCTAGTACCAATGCCAGTAAAGGCAACGTGACGTGCTTGAACAATCATTTGAATTGCTGGACGAAGCATTTCGTAATAGGTTTCTTGGTTTAATTTTTTTAAAAAAGCATCGACGTGAACCGTGGCATCATAAAAATTTTCAAACGTTTGTGTTTGTTTGGCTTCTTCTTTCACTGCATATTTTAATTCGGAAAAACCAGCATAGCCCATTTTGTTACAAAATCGTAGAATCGTTGAGGTGGAGACATGACAGGAAGTAGCCAGTTGGCGAATGGTCTGTTGAGGGATTTGGTGCAGGTGTTCCAATACATAATGGTAAACGAGCATTTCTAATTCATTCAAGGTCTGAACCTTCTCTAAATCAAACAAAGTAATCCTCCTTTATATAAAAACTGAATATGTTATTTTTTTGTGTAAATCAAATAAACCAATTCTTATTTTTCTTGAAAAAAATGTAAAATAACTCAATAAAAAGTTTCTTATTTCCTATTTTACAAAAAGTAGCCCAATTATCCTAGTTTTTCTCTTTTTTCTTTTAAAAATAACAATGCGCACCCCTAGAGTTTTTTGAGAAAACAAGCTAAAATAGATAAGAAGAGAAAAGGAGGCGTTGATGTGGCACGGGAAGTAATTTTATTTATTGCAGCGAGTATTGATGGTTTCATTGCGGACAAAGCGGGCGGTGTTGCTTGGTTAGAAGAGAATATTCGTGGCGATGAAGAAGATCGTAGTTACGATGAAATGTATGAAAAAATAGACACTGTGGTAATGGGGCGGACTACTTATGATCAAGTGACACAAGAATTGTCCCCAGATGTGTATTTTTATGAAGACAAGCATTCTTATATCATTACCTCTCATCCAGAACCATCAACTGCTTCAAGAACTTTTACAAAGGAAGATCCCGTCACATTAATTCGTCGTCTCAAAGAAGAAGACGGCGCGGGAATTTGGATTGTTGGAGGCCCGAAAGTGGTTCAACCGCTTTTGGCAGCTGATTTAATTGATACCTTCATTTTGACGACAATACCACTGTTTCTGGGTGAGGGCATTGCTCTATACGAGACAATGGCTCAATCAATCCCAGTTCGTTTAAAACAGGTTTATCAAAAAAATGAGTTGGTTTATTCGATTTATCAACGTGAAAACAAAAATTAAAAAATAATTATTCGGTTGGGCAAGTTGCTTTCAAGGTTTTGAGTTTCTCATAGGGCGAGAGGAACAAAGCAACAGTTGTCTAGCCGTTTGTGTTGTTTTTGATTGACAAAGAAATGGTAGAGGAGAAAAAAATGAAACATCAGATCAAAAGAAGGTTGTATATTTCACCTGTTCAAACAATTGTCTTAGGCTTTTTTCTATTAATTGTTGTAGGCACGATCTTATTAATGATGCCTTTTTCTGCACAAGCTGGACAAAAAACGCAATGGATTGATGCTTTTTTCGTGGCAACTTCCGCCGTCTGTGTTACAGGGCTTTCGCCTTTGAATACGGCGGAACATTGGAGTCCTATCGGGCAAGTTATTATTATGATTTTGATTGAATTAGGCGGCTTAGGCTTTTTAACCGTTGCCACGATTTTCTTTAGTTTGCTGCGGAAAAAAGCGTCACTAAGTGTACGGATGTTGTATCAAGAAGCGTTAAATGTTAGTGAAGTTTCCGGAGTTTTTCGTTTAATGAAATATATTATGAAGTTTGCGGCCATTATTCAATTACTTGGAGCCTTCTTGTTGTCCTTTCAATTTGTGCCAACATTTGGGTGGAAAAAAGGGATGTTTTTTAGTCTCTTCCATGCCGTTTCGGCATTTTGTAATGCTGGCTTTGATTTGCTAGGGGATAGTATGGTTCCTTATCAAAATTCGCCTTATCTTTTACTAGTCATTAGCTTTTTAATTATAGCTGGTGGCTTAGGATTTATTGTGTGGCGCGATATTTTTACAATGATTAAAGGCTATAAAAATAAAATTAAGCACCGTGTTAGTATTCATACACGCCTTGCTTTAACGGTGACCGCCACCTTTTTAGTCTTAGGGACCGTTATTTTTTACATTTCAGAATATCGCCATTTTCCAGCTGACATGTCTTTTTGGCAGCGTCTTGTCAACAGTTGGTTCTTGTCGGTTACACCAAGAACGGCTGGCTTTTATTCAGTTGATTATTTGAAAATGAGTAATCCAGGCCTGATTGTCACGATTTTGTGGATGTTTATTGGTGGCACTTCAGGATCAACCGCTGGCGGCTTGAAAACCACTACGTTTGGTGTGCTATTTTTACAATTTCGTGCAATTTTTAAAGGGAAACAGCGAGTGGAATTCCATGAACGCACAATTCCTGAGCGAGTAGTGCTCCAAGCGTTTACTTTGTTCTTCTTGGCAACTTTTTTATGTGTAACTGCTTCGGTTATTCTCTCGTTTACAGAAACATTACCTTTAAAAAACGGGATTGAGTATATTGTTTTTGAAGTGATTTCTGCATTTGGAACGGTCGGTTTAACAATGGGGTTAACACCAGATTTAACTGTTTTTGGTAAACTGGTGATTATTTTTCTAATGTTCGTCGGTCGTGTGGGTGTGTACACGGTGTTATTGTCATTAATTAAGAAAGGCTTGGAAAGTCAGTCGAAAGTTCAATATCCAAAAGAATCAGTGATGATTGGTTAATAGAGAAAGAGGGAAATAGAATGGAATTTTTAGGTATTTTATGTTTGATTTTAATTACAACGACTTTAGCAGGTGTTGCTTGTAAAAGAGTAGGAATTCCTGCGGTAATTGGGCAATTGCTAGTAGGGATTGTGTTAGGTCCAGCGATGTTAAATATTGTGCATCAAGATGTGTTTGTGCATGACTTTTCAGAAATTGGTGTCATTATGCTGATGTTTATTGCTGGAATGGAATGTGAATTGGAATTATTGAAAAAATATGCGAAACCTAGTGTCATGGTCGCTATTTTGGGCATCGTTTTACCGGTTGGTTTTACTATGTTGATTGGTCAGCTGTTTGCTTTTTCTTGGAAAGAAGCTTTTTTCCTTGGGTTAGTTTTAGCAGCAACGTCGGTCAGCATTTCAGTAGAAGTATTAAGAGAGTTGAATGTTTTAAGTAGTAAAGAAGGTGCAACGATTCTTGGGGCTTCCGTCGTTGACGATATCGTGGTCGTGATTATTTTAAGTGTCGCTGTCGGCATGATTGGTGCAAGTACAGGCGGCAATACAGAAGTCAGCTTTATTGTTAAGTTAATTGAACAAGGCTTATTCTTTATTGGGATTTTCTTTTTGGTCCGCTTTATTGCTCCCTATTTACTACGTTTAAGTCAAAAAATGAACATTGGGTCGTCTGTTATTATCATGTCATTGATTATCTGTTTGGGCATGGCTTATTTGGCTGATTTAGTTGGTTTAAGTTCTGTCGTAGGTGCCTTTTTTGCAGGGATTGCTGTGGGACAAACGGATGCAAAAACAGAAATTGATTTCAATATTGAAGCTATTGGCTATGCCGTGTTTATTCCCGTCTTCTTTGCCAGCATTGGCTTATCAGTGACATTTAACACGTTAGGAAAGGATTTACCTTTTATTTTGGTAATGACGATTATGGCGATTTTAACGAAATTACTGGGCGGCGCCTGGGGAGCGAAAATGGTTGGTTTCTCCAATACAAGTTCTTTAATGGTCGGTGCTGGGATGGTTTCGCGTGGGGAAATGGCATTAATCATTGCGCAAATTGGCTACCAATCTAAATTACTTTCAGAAGCGTATTATACGAGCATGATTGTGGTAATTATCTTAACGACCTTAGTTGCACCGTTCTTATTGAAATACTTTGTTAAAAAACAAGAATCTGCGTTGCAATAAAAAAAGATGAGCAGAAGTTGTTGACAAAAAAATAAAATAGCTATATGATGAGTTCAAGATAAACGACTACGTTTGTAGTCAATAACCTTGAACTCTTTTTTTATTGATGAAGGAGGAATTTAACGAGTATGGCAAAAGATAAATTAGCGACAATTACTGATGCAGAGTGGGAAGTCATGCGGGTTATTTGGACCCAAGGCAAGACCACGAGTCGTGAAGTGCATACACTTTTAAATGAGAAGAAAGAATGGAAATCAACGACCGTCAAGACGTTACTAAGTCGTTTAACAGATAAAGGGTTAGTTGGAACGGAGAAAGTAGGCAATAAATATATTTATTATCCGCTAGTAGAAGAACGTCGGAGCGTTGAAACGGTGGCAGATGAACTTTTAGCCAAAGTGTGCAGCCGTAAAGTTGGTTCCGTGGTAGAAACAATTTTAACAGAGAGTCAGTTGAGTTATGACGATTTGGATCGATTAGAGGAACTCTTGAAAGAGAAGCGCAAGACGGCGGTTGAATCCGTCCCTTGCAACTGTATTCCTGGTCAATGCCAATGTCATTTAATTTAAAAAGGAGTGAAAAAAATGGAAAGTAAAACGTTTGATATTGAAGGGATGAGCTGTGCTTCCTGTGCCCAAACGATTGAAAAGGCTACGGCGAAGTTACCTGGGATGGCAAAGGCAAGTGTCAATTTAGCTACGGAAAAATTAAGTGTCACGTATGATCAGACGGAAGTCACAGAAGAAGAAATTAAGGAAGCTGTGTCAGATGCTGGCTACAAGGCGATTAGCCCAGCCCAGCAACGAACGTTTGCGATTGAAGGAATGAGTTGTGCTTCCTGTGCCCAAACGATTGAAAAAGCTGTGAACCAATTATCTGGTGTTCAACAAGCGATTGTTAATTTAGCCACGGAAAAACTGGTGGTTAGTTATGACGACCATCAAGTAACGAGTGCTGAAATTATCAAAGCAGTTACGGATGCAGGTTATCAAGCGACAGAAGAAGTCGCTGCAGGTGCAACAGCGGACCAAGATCGTGAAAAGAAACAAAAACATATTGCTGAGATGTGGCAACGTTTTTGGATCTCAGCGGTGTTTACAGTGCCCCTTCTTTATATTGCGATGGGACATATGGTAGGCTTACCATTGCCGGCTTTTTTGAATCCAATGACACATGCGACGACCTTTGCAATGGTTCAATTGATTTTGACGTTACCCGTCCTATATGTCGGCAGAGAATTTTTCACAGTTGGTTTTAAAGCATTATTTAAAGGGCATCCGAATATGTTTTCTTTGGTAGCTTTAGGAACCAGTGCTGCTTTTGTGTATAGTTTATATGGCACAGTCATGATATTCTTAGGAGACACAAGTTTTACAATGGCTCTTTATTATGAATCAGCGGGTGTTATTTTAACTTTAATTACATTAGGAAAATATTTCGAAGCTGTTTCAAAAGGGAAAACCTCAGATGCGATAAAAAAATTAATGGGTTTAGCACCGAAAACTGCCCATATTTTACGTGATGGCGCAGAAATTGAAGTGCCAGTTGATGCTGTTCAGTTGGATGACATTGTGATTGTTCGCCCAGGAGATAAAATCCCTGTTGATGGAGTGATTGTTTCAGGCAGTAGTTCTGTGGATGAAGCCATGTTAACGGGCGAAAGTTTGCCTGTTGAAAAGAAAGTCGGTGATGCAGTAATTGGTGCTAGCATCAATAAAAATGGCAGCTTTCAATTCAAGGCGACAAAAGTGGGAAAAGAGACGGCCCTTGCCCAAATCATTCAATTAGTGGAAGATGCGCAAGGCTCAAAAGCGCCGATTGCACAATTAGCTGATAAAATTTCGGGTGTTTTTGTCCCAATCGTCATTGGTTTGGCTGTTCTTTCTGGCTTGGCTTGGTTCTTTTTAGGACAAGAGTCATGGATTTTCGCTTTGACAATTACCATTTCTGTGTTAGTGATTGCTTGTCCTTGTGCGCTCGGCTTGGCAACGCCGACTGCGATTATGGTGGGGACAGGTAAGGGCGCTGAAAATGGCGTTTTAATTAAAAGTGGGGATGCTTTAGAAACCACTCACAAAATTCAAACAATCGTGTTTGATAAAACAGGAACTATTACAGAAGGCAAACCGGTGGTTACGGATATTTTAGTTGCTGATTCAGCACTTTCAGAAGCTGAGTTACTAACATTAGCAGCTTCTGCAGAACAAGGATCAGAACATCCTCTAGGTGAAGCAATTGTGGGAGCGGCTAAAGAACGTCAATTGCCATTAGCAGAAGGAAGCGATTTTTCAGCGATTCCAGGTCACGGCATCCGTGTGACAGTCAACGAACGAGTCCTACTTTTGGGCAATATAAAATTAATGAAAGAAGAAGCCATCGAGCTATCAACGTTTGTTCAACAAGCGGATCGTTTGGCAGAAGAAGGGAAAACCCCAATGTTTGTGGCAAAAGATGGTTCGTTTGCGGGTATCATTGCGGTAGCAGATACTGTGAAGGATAGCAGTCAAACAGCCATTGCACGTTTGCATAAAATGGGGATCGAAGCCGTGATGATTACGGGAGACAACAAGCGTACTGCCGAGGCGATTGCAAAACAAGTAGGTATCGATCGTGTCTTAAGTGAAGTTTTACCAGAAGATAAAGCGTTAGAAGTGAAAAAACTACAAGCAGAAGGCAAAAAAGTTGCGATGGTGGGTGACGGTATTAATGATGCACCAGCACTTGCCCAAGCAGATGTGGGGATTGCTATTGGTTCAGGCACAGATGTTGCAATGGAATCGGCCGACATTGTGCTAATGCGTAGTGATTTAATGGATGTGCCTACAGCAGTTGAATTAAGTAAAGCGACCATCAAAAACATCAAAGAAAATCTTTTCTGGGCATTTGCTTATAATACATTAGGTATTCCAGTGGCTATGGGTGTGTTACACTTATTTGGTGGACCTTTGTTAAGTCCGATGATTGCAGCAGCAGCTATGAGTTTTAGTTCAGTCTCTGTCTTACTAAACGCCTTACGCTTAAAAGGATTTAAACCTTCGACGGTGAAAAAAACTAGTGGAAGTCAAAAATAAAATTGAAAAGGATGAAGTGAAATGGAAAAAACAGTAAAAATTGATGGGATGAAATGTGATGGCTGTGTTCAAGCGGTCACTGAAAAATTTAGTGGAATTGACGGCGTAACGAATGTTGCGGTTCACTTGGCAGATCAAACAGCCGTTGTGACAGCAGATCGTGAAGTAAGCCAGGATGAACTGAATACCACGTTGGCAGATACAAAATTCAAGGTTGTCAGCGAATAACAAAAAACAGGGCCTACCATCATGAGTAGGCCCTGTTTTTTTGTTATGGAAGTTTTGCTTTGATTTCCTGATAAATCTTAGTCGTTTCTTGACCATCACGCGCAGTATAATAATAAACTTTTTCCCGCGTTTCTATTTTCAGAATCGGATGACTTTTTGTATAAATTAGTAAATAAGCAGGTTTTCCAGCGACTTTAAATTCTCCTGTTAAGTAACTATCTGTCGCAGCACCCATTGTGCGGATGCGTTCTTGAGGTAAGTCATCAATCAAAGAAACAGCAGTGATTTGGTTAAAAGGAATTGACCTTGTTTTTGCTAATGGGGCAGATAACTCAATTTGTTTATTTTCAATAGTTGCTTGAAAGGCATGACTAGAAAAATCATTTATAAACATTGGCACTGTGGCAAAGAACAGCACCGCAATCGTTAAAATACCAGTAGCGGCTAGAATAATTTTCCCAGCAGGCCGTCCTAGGTTAATGGATAAATTCATACCAATGCGATCAGGAACCATGATTTTGGGGTCCTTTGGATTGATATAAATCCCATACCGCCAATATTGATCATCATCCCCATAGCGATAATCGCCAGCCTGTAAAACGAATTGATCTTGTTTTTTGCGCATTGAAAATAGGTAGTAGAAGAGAAAGCCTACATAAACAAACAAAAGAATAAAATAACAAAAAGTAAGGGCCATCGCAACCGTATAATCAATGACAATTGTGAAAGTTGGTAAAATGGTTAGCGGTGCAAAAACTAAGGCGGATAAAACCATTAAAACAGACCAATGATGCCGAAATAAATCATTGATTTGCTGATTAATTTTTGAGTCACTAGTTAGCGGTTTGACAGGTAAGCGCGCAATAAAATAATAGCCGCCAATGAACAAACTTAACATCAAAACAGTAATTAAGAAAAGAATCCAGGAACCAATCGCCGTTTGCAAGGAATAAAAGCCCCCAGCAAAAGTAAGAATAATTGCAGGTAAAAACCACCAAAATGAAATAAGTTTCTGGTTTTTATTTAAAACTAATTGCGTATCGATTAAGAGAGGACGCTTAGGTAGCAACCAGCCGTTTTGCATTTTTAAAGCGGCCATTTTGCGAATATAAACGATTTGCAGATAGTAGCCACTGCCAATAAAACTAAATAAAAGTAACAGAAAAAGGAACAATAAAATCGAATCATAAGGAATAAATAACAAAGGTAAACTAAGAACACTAAAAACGGCTGCTAGTTGAACCAAGCGTTTTTTATAACGTTTTCGGATTGCTTGAACGCTGGGATCTTGTAGTTTATCTTCTGGTAAAGTGTTTTCCAAAATAATATTTTTGTGAGGATTTGCATAAATCCCCATAGTAAATGCCATAAAAAAAGCGACAGAAACTAGGATGAAATAAAAGAATACCGCCATTATAATGCACGCCCTTTCGAATCAAAATTTTGATAAATTTTCTGAATAAGTGCTTGGATTTCTGCTTCGGATTGCTGATGTAAAAAACTTTCAGCCAACAGAAGTTCTAAACGCTCATGCAATTGCTGTTGCCAAACAGCGGTAGCAGGTAACTTTGCGGCAATTTTGGTGCCGTTACGACGGTCAGTCACAATATAACCTGATTGCTTTAACTTATTATAAGCTTTTGAAACAGTCATCATATTGACCCCGATTTCGTCCGCCAATTGTCGGATAGAAGGCAAACTTTCATTGGGAACCAGTTCACCTTTGGCAATGCCTACAATGATTTGATCAATGAGTTGCTGATAGATGGGCTGTTCGCTTTGTTCATCTATTTCTAAAAGCATCGAATCACTCCTGTCTTATTTGTGCTATCTGTATTATATATACTAATACAAAAAGAGTTGGAAAGCAAGGAATTTAGAGTAAATGGTTGTTTCTACTTAAAGAGAAGCATATAATGAAGAAGAACGTAAAATGAAAGGACGATGAAAATATGACAGCAATTGAACCAAAATTAACAGAGAAATTCCATCAAGATTTCTTGAACAATAATAAACAAAATGCCTTACAACGTAGTGTAGTAAAAAATGGTATCAGCGCTTCAGGTGAATCTGTACAAGGAGCCGTGAATAACGTACCCGTCTTTTCAGTCGACTTAGCTACTGGAAAAGTGGCCAATCAAAAACAAAGCGGTCGCTGCTGGATGTTTGCGGCATTAAATACATTTAGACATAGAATGTTAAATGCGTTTCAATTAAAAGATTTTGAATTATCACAAAACTATACATTTTTCTGGGATAAATATGAAAAATCAAACTATTTCTATGAAAATATTATTGCAACAGCCGATCAACCGTTGACTAGTCGTAAAGTGGCCTTTTTATTAGCGACACCACAACAAGATGGTGGGCAATGGGATATGATCGTTTCAATTTTTGATAAATATGGCGTAGTGCCTAAAACGGCAATGCCTGAAAGCAGCAACAGTTCCAATTCACGTGATTTAAACAACTATTTAAATAAAAAATTACGCAAAGATGCAACAATTTTACGTAGTTTAATTGAAAAAGGCGCTTCTGCTGAAGAAGTCCAAAAAAACAAAGAAGCAATGTTACAAGAAATTTATAATTTCTTAGCAATCTCTTTAGGAACACCGCCAGAAACCTTTGATTTTGAATACCGTGACGAAGAAAAAAATTATCATTTGGATCAAAATCTAACACCGCAAACATTCTTTGAAAAATACGTTGGCGTTAATTTACATGATTATGTAAGTATTATTAATGCTCCTACAGAAGATAAACCCTTCAACAAAACATACACTGTTGAAATGTTAGGGAATGTTGTCGGCGGCAAAGAAGTTAAATATTTAAATGTAGAAATGGCTGCTTTCAAAAAATTAGCTGCTGCACAATTGGAACAAGGCGAATCTGTTTGGTTTGGTTGTGATGTCGGACAATCTTCAACACGTGACACAGGAATTATGGCATTAGACGTTTACGATATGAACGATCTTTTTGATATTGATTTTACGATGACTAAAGCAGAACGTTTAGACTTTGGTGAAAGCTTAATGACACACGCCATGGTTTTAACAGGTGTTGATATCGTTGATGGTCAAACAACAAAATGGAAAGTGGAAAATAGCTGGGGCGAAAAAGTCGGTGAAAATGGCTTCTTCGTTATGAGCGATGCGTGGATGGACGAATACACTTATCAAATCGTTGTGCACAAAGATTTATTAACTGATGAACAGAAAAAAGCTTGGGAACAAGCGCCAACTGTTTTGGCACCTTGGGATCCAATGGGAGCATTAGCATAGCAAGGAATACAGCCTTTCTTTGATAAAAGGGGGCAAAAAAGGGGCAAAAATAATTAAAAAATAAAAAAGCGGTGGGCTTGGTTATAACTCGTTTAGGGTCTTGACCAAGTCCGTTTTTTGTTTTTTTGTTACGTGCATGTATATTTTTTCGGTTGTCTCTCTATCTTCATGACCGACGCGGTCCATAATCACCTGAATAGGTACGCTCTTTTCTGCCAACATGCTTATATGGGTGTGTCTGAACACATGCGTGCTTACTTTTGTTGATGTGTTAAATTCAAGTTGGTGACTAGCAATAAAGCCGTTTATTGTGCCTAAATCATAAGGACGGTCCTTTGACGTCACAAATAAAAAATTAGAGCTTTTATTTTTTATGAAGTGGTTATGGTACATGCGGTCTTTTATAATCTGTACTGCTGCATCGCCTAGCTCGATAGTGCGAAATGATTTCCTTGTTTTTGGCGGAACTTTTTGACCACGGGTGTGGCTACGTGTTGCATGATCGTAAGTACCGTGTATATCTAATAAAAAGCCATCGTGAAAGTTTTTTGATTCTAAAGCAATCAATTCACCAAAGCGCATACCCGTATGAAATTGTAGTTCGAGCATTTGCGTATAAAGCGGGTTGTAATCATTCAGAACTTGAAATATTTGTTCAGCCTCTGCTTTTTCTAAGTATCTAGGTACTTGTTCATTAATAAGATCATCAACTGTTTTTGCAGGCGTTACTATTTTAGAAAGATTGATTGCATCAAGATTTTTAATGTATCTTTTCTTATAGGCGAGAGTAAATGCACCGCGGATTATCGCACGGAATCTTTTTATATAGGACTTTTGATATTCAAAGTCAAAAATCATACGGTCATAAAAAGCTTGTATATCATCAAAAGTTAGATCCTGCATTCTCTTATCTTTTTCTATTACTAAGAATTCATTTAGAAGCGAATCAATACCGTAGCTATATCCGGAAAGCGTTGAGCCTTTTTTACGCTCTTTTGATTTTGGGTCTTGAATATATTCAAACCACTCTTTAATCATGTCCTCTAGAGTTTTATCATTTGGTAATACGCCCTCGTTTTTGATTAAATTTTCAAGCCGTTTTTCTTCTTCGTATTCATTCAATGTTTTTTGTATTTTGTTTTCTAACTCGCGACGTGCTGCATTCTCGGCTTGTTTTGTATTTTTTGCTAAAGTTGTAGAAACTTTCTGTGTTTTTCCAGTTCGAGGGTCAGTATATCTTTCGCGATATTTATACGTGACATTTCCGTTTTTGTCCTTTTTCTCTTCTACCCACATGTTCAACTCTCCTTTCGTGGGAACTTACGTTCTTTTCGGAGGCGTATAAAAACCTCGTAATGAGGCTTATTTTTTGATATAATAGCGTTAAATAAGCCTTTGTGTTTATTTTCTGATAGGGTGCATCCACTAGCTTGCCGGCGGGGGATGCACTTTTTTTATTTTACCAATGGAATAATATTTTCATTTTTAGTTGATTTAGCTATGGTTCTGTCGTTACCATTTGCGTAAGGTGTGATGAAAGAAATAACATCGTTATCATTTTCTAATGTTTTGGCTACTTCTTCAACATTTAGTTGAATTCCGTATATGGCAGTCTTTTGCTCCTCTGTGCCTGAGTTAGAATCTATGGCAGTCTGCATTTCTTCCGTGTTTTTTTGAGCTTCATCATTAATTACCTTAACCGTAATGACATTGTGAGGCTTATCTGTTGTGTCATCTGCAACATTATTTTTGACATCTATTTTTACTAATTTCTCATCAGAGTTAAATTTTTCTTCTAACTGTTTAACTGCTTGGTTTATGTTTTCTGAATTAGAATCGTTTTCTTTTCTGTCTGAAGTTTCAATAGTGCTTGACTGGGCAGTAGTTTCAACTTTCTTTTGCGTATTATTTTTTGTGCTGCTGCAGGCAGAGAGAAGAGTTGCAGAAATAAGAGCGATGCCTGCGAATTTAATCATTTTTTTCATTTTCATCATCCTTCTTTCGATTTAATATAAATTTATTATAACGTAATTGCTTCATAAAAAGGGTTACTGTACAAAGTTTTTTGCTCTAAATTTCGGCCTAATTCAATTGCCAAAGTTTTAGAATTACCATTCATTATCTTATTAGCTGTAGCATGGGCTGCGACGTAAGATGCTTCAAAACTAGCTTGCATTTGTTGAAGCAGTCTCATAAAAATTGCTCGTTCAGATATACCATAACGATTCGAAATAAAATAAGGAGATGTTCCTTTTTTTAGCTCGTTAATAAGAACAGGCTCGGGTAGTAGTATAGAAGATGCGCCAATATTCGCTTGAAATTCTGGTAAAAGATCTGCCAGTGAATAGCATAAAGTATCTTTTGTGTCGGTGAATACCTTATTTTCGCTATTTAAGTGATACATGGCGTGAATAAGCTCATGTGATACCGTGAAATTTTTTCTTTTCTCACTCATGTTGGAGTTATAAGTTAATGTGGTTTCATAATTATCTTTAATAATCATGCCCGAGATAGATCTACGCGCCGTTTTTTCAAACGGAAAGGGCCGTATTTTAATTGAGTTAGATGTTAATATTTCCTCCCAAATCTGTCTATAATCATAATTATTAACACTCATTCCAAAACATAGCATATGTGCCGAAATAAATTCGTTGATAGTACCGCAAAAGTCAAGGTACTCGTCTGCTTCTACTGTCATCCTGAAAACCACCTTGTAATTATTCACTTAAATTATCTTTTTTTATTTCTTCTATTCTCCAAGAAAAGAAACGTTCCATCTCATCTTCAAGTTCTTTTACTTGTTTTGAAGAAAGACCGTCAGTATCCATGCGCATCATTACTTGTTTAGTTATAGATTCATTTTCTGGGTTAGGTGCATCCGATTTACCTAGTAAATAATCTATAGAAACATCAAAAAGTTCAGAAATCTTTTCTAACGTATCACTAGATACGTTGGTCACTACTCCGCGCTCATAGTTGGAGATATTTTCTCTTTTCATCCCTAAAAAAGTTGCTAGCTCTTGCTGTGACATTTTTTTATTTTTCCTTAATTCCTTTAATCTCAGCGCAAATGAGGTCATTTTAAAGCTCCTTTATGTTATTTTTTTAAAAATAGCAAATAAACCTCTTGCGTAATTCGTAATTACATTGTATACTCATTTATGTAATTGGCAGTTACGTAAATTAAATGAGAGGAGATGTTCATATGAATTGTGCAAGAGAATCTTTGCGAGCAGCGAGAATCAAAAAGTCATTAACTCAAAAACGTTTAGCTGAGTTAACTGATGTTACGGAAACAACTATTCGTAATATAGAGAATGGTCGCTCATGCCCGAGTTTCAAGTTGTCAATCATGTTAGCAAAATTACTTAATGTAGATTTTGAAACTTTGTGGGAATATGATTTTCGTAATTCCTAATTCTTTTTTTATTATAAAACGTAATTCTTATTTACGCAAGTGGTAATTACTATTTTTTTTAAAACAAAAGGAGCTTAGAAAATGAACTATGCACATGAAATGCCCACACTAACAGCTGAAGACATCGTTAAATCAAGAATGCATTTAATCGTGAAAGACCTATTTAAAGAAGTCATTAAAACAAATAGTAAAATTAATCGTTGTAGAGAAAAAGTTTCATCAAGCCCATTATGCGATGGAACAAGTCGCTATTGGAAAGCACAAGAAAACCTAGATGCCTCAATTCGTGAAAAAGGTTTTTTACTTCATCAACTACGGCAGTTAGATGTCGCATATCGATGGACGGAAAATCTACATCAGGACCGCTATTCTTTTACTACTGATTATGTGGCTGTGCTAGTTGAGCTAAACGAGCTAAAGCATGAGAGGGGGTAAGTGGTATGCCAAAACCGGTTAAGGTTGATCTGGAAGCTGTCGAACAGAATCCAGATCGGGCCTCAATTAAATATGGAAATAAAGCCGTAGTACAAAAAATGTACTCAATCACTAAATCCAGTTTAGAAAAATGGTTGGCTTTAATGCAGGACACGCCGCAATTTTCGTCTGGTGTCATTCATCCAACACATAAAATTGTATTAATTGAGCTAGATGTGTTTGACGAGTTTGTTCGTTGGATGGATAAAAACCGTTACAAGAAAAGAAAGGTCGGATAGTACGTGGCTTACACAACAGAACAAGAAGCGTGGATATTATGCCAAATTCAAAAAGATCGCAAGCAAAAACAAGCGGATAGGGCAGCTCTTAGAAGCGCTAATCTATTAACAGACAGAGAAGGGGAAAAAATTCTAAACGAATTAGATTTTTTAAGTCGTTTAGAAGATAAAAACCGCATGCACAGATTAATGCCGTAGGAGGGAAAAGAACATGAATAAAAAAGGATTAGCAGCAATTGCTAAACATCCACGAATTCGGATGCGTCGAGTGCAAGCAATTGCATACGTGAGTTTGATTGGCAACATCGTATTTTTAATATGTATCTTTGCAATGGCTGTAGCATTAGCTGGGAGGTGATTTGCTTTGAAATTATGGACCACAAAAGAAGTAGCTTATGTAAAACGTACGGCATTATTAGCTGAAACAAACGAAGTCTTAAACATTAAAGAGATGGCTAAAAGGCTTGATAGAACAGTACAGTCGGTTCGAAATAAAATTTATAATTTGCAACGATCAGGTGAAATGCCAAGTATTGATAAGTCAAAACAATTTGATACTAAAGGACGTCCTTATTCTAAGGAAGAAGATAAGCGGATTATTTCAATGTATAAAGCAGGAGCTACGTACAAAGAAATAGCAGAAGCGCTTGAACGAGGTGAAATTTCCGTTACTTCTCGTATCTACAAACTACGTAAGGATAAAAAACTAAAGGTACAAAAAGTATCGCCCTGGACTGAAGAACAAGTACTTAAATTGCTTGAAAATGTTTCCTTCGACGACAATGGATTTGTGAATAACCACAATGAACTCATGCGATTAACAAATAAACAATACGGGCAAGTGACTCGAAAAATTTATGATTTGCGAAAAAAAGGAGAAATCCGTATATACGCTGACAGAACCAAAACAAGCGTGAAATCAAAACAAGCAATGAATCAATTTAATGATGCACGATTCGCTCAATATAAAAAGAAGGAGGACAAACCAGTGGAATCAAGAGAGAAACAAACGTCGGAAATTATTTCAGTTGAATCCAGAGAAGTATCTTTGATTTTAACTACTGTGAATTTAAGCGATCGTCGCATTGATCAATACTATACGAAAGATGGCCAATTAATAGCCGTAAAAAAAGAGCCTACCTCGTTTGCAGACGAAGTAAGCCATTAAATAAATATTCTATATAAAGGAAGTGTAACACAATGAAATTAAAACCGCAAAACACGTATCGTCATTTATTAAATTTTGTAGGTGATGCTAGTAGACCTGTTTTAGCAGCGTTTCATATTACTAAAGAAGGTCATATCGAAGCGACAAACAGTCATATCTTACTGCGACTGTTAAATCACGTACAACCACGGCATGAGCTAATCATGCACCCGAAAGAGCTTCGGGAAATCAACGGCACATACCCAGAGACAAATCGTCTATTCCCTTCCAATTTTCAAAGCACTTGGCTATTAGTGGGAGAGGAAGCAGCCAAAATTTCTAAATTCTTAAAAGGTTTAGACAAGAATACGACTGTCGCGGTATCAGCTGACGATAAAAAGCTAAAAATAGAAAGTGATGAAGCTAGTGCTAGTTTCAAGCTGTTTGATTTTCCAACAGGCGACTATAACGGAATTGAATTGTTCGTTAACAGTACCTATTTGAAATATATCACTGATTTTATTGCAGATTGTAGCACGGCGCCAGTACAGTTGTGCATTTCTAAAGAGTCTTATCGACCGTTGGTCTTTAAATCAGAAGGACAATTTGAAGGGCTAATTGCTCAAATTAGAACCAAATAAAGGGGAGAAATTTAATATGTCAAAAATTAACTTAACTATTGAAGCTGAATCAGCAACAGAAATGAAAGAAATCCTATCTCAATTAGCAACGGGAAACGTTGTAGAAGTTACGCAGCCTGCAAATGTACCAGCTAAAAAAGTTGCAGAAGATACAGAAAAGGTAACAAAAAAAGAGCCTGCAAAAAAGAAAAAAGCCACTGCGAAGAAGAAAGAAGAAGTCTCTACGGTCTCAACCTCATACACCGAACCATCGAAAACTGGGGAGAAAGTCGCGCCTACTGATTCAGAAACAGAAGAAGTATCAGCGACGGCCGATTTACACCTAGGGGCCACAAAAGCGGATGTGCAAGCTGCCATGAAAAAAGCAATGGCAAACGGCAATCGTGATCGAATTAAAATGTGCTTTGGTCGCTACAATGCGGAAAAACTTTCAGACTTAAAAGAAGAACATTATGGGAAGTTCATTACTGATTTAGAAACGTTAGCGGGTGAATAAGTATGCCAGTAGGAGGTCACGCCCTGTTAGGGGCAAGTAGTGCCCATCGGTGGTTAGTCTGTCCGCCGTTGGCACGCTTAGAAGAAAAAATAAAAGATCGCGGTAGTTCTTTTGCAGAAGAAGGAACAGCTGCGCATGAGTTAGCAGAGTTGCAACTGTTAAAGCGATTTAAGTTACTAACTGCTAAAGCGGTAAACTCTCGGTTAAAACTATTTAAGGAAACAAATAGCTACTATGATCCATCAATGGAAGATTATGTTTCACTCTATTGTGACTTAGTAGAAGAGCGGGTCAACCAATACGAAAATGCCTCTGTCGAGTTAGAACAACGTGTGGACTTTACAAAATGGGTCCCAGAAGGCTTTGGAACTTCTGACGTAGTTGTTTTGTCTGATAAGACGATTGAGATTATCGATCTAAAATATGGAAAAGGTGTTCCTGTTGATGCGTATTTAAACCCGCAGCTTATGTTATACGCACTTGGTGCAGTGGATAAGTATGACATTATCTACGAGTTTGAAACGGTGCGGATGACGATTATTCAACCCCGTTTGGATAACATTTCAACCTTTGAAATTGAAAAAGAAGAATTATTGTACTGGGCAGATAACTACGTGGCGCCTCGAGCCGTTCAGGCTTGGGAGGGTACAGGAGAATGGAAAATCACCGATGACGTGGTGAAGTTCTCAAAAGTTCGTGCCCAATTGCGGCCACGTGCAGAAAAGAATTTTCAGCTAGTCGATAAGTACGAACTGAAAGAAGCCCCTCTTTTAACCAATGAGGAAATCGCCGAGATCTTAGAACGTGCACCAGAGATTAAAAAATGGCTGGAACATGTCGAAACCTATGCTTTGCAGAAAGCACGAGATGAAGGCGAAGAGTTCCCAGGTTGGAAAGTAGTAGCTGGGCGTAGTAATCGGAAAGTTTCAGATGTAGAAGGGCTGTTAATGGTCTTAGAAGCCGAAGGATTTGAAGATGAAGACATCTTAAAACCGCAAGAATTGAAAGCCATTGGGCAATTAGAAAAAGTTGTCGGTAAGAAAAAATTCGCTGAACTGGCTTCGGAATTCATCATCAAACCAGAAGGCAAACCGGTGTTAGTTGCTGAAACAGATAAACGACCAGCGCTAAACAGCGTAGAGAATGCGCTTAGTGATTTTGAAGGGATGGAGTAAAAACTATGAAAAAAATTGACACACAAGAAGCAATAGCTTCAACCCTAAAAAAGGGAATGGAGATAGCGAAGCGTTCAGGAATTAATGTGTCTGAAGATGAATTTACTGTTATACAACCTTTTGATGATTTAAATGCGGTCGTGGTTACCGTTGAAAAAGACACGGAAGGGGCTCGCTCCGTAAAGGTTAAGGTGACAGATGCAGTGGTTATCTTAGAACGCCAAGAAGGCATCTTGGATGTATTTAAGTAGAAGGTGGAGGATAAATTGTCTCAAAAAGTTAAACAAGAAAAGCCTGTGATTTTTACTAGTAAAGATTACTATATCACCCGAGAAGATACACGCAACTTAGGTCTTTACGTTTTCGGAGAAGATAGGATTTTATTTAAAGGATATTTTAGTACGATTGAATCGGCTTTAGCTTCATTAGTCACTAACTCCTCGCTTCTTGATGAAACGCAGATTATGGACTTAAAAACCTATAAAGAATCTATTTTAGAGATGAAAGAACAAATCATCTCAGACATTAAACAGTATTTTAAAGAACAAACTTCTAATTCAACAAATGATTTAGAAGAAGACGAATTATTCAACTAAACAAAATTAAACGAAAGTAGGAATTTAAAATGGCAAAAGCAAAAGTAAATGGAACGAAAGTAATTACTGGGAAAGTAAGATTAAGTTTTGTACACGTGTTAGAACCACATGCAATGGAGGAAGGGCAAGAGAAAAAATATTCTGCAATGTTGATTATTCCAAAAGAAGACAAAGAAACCATTAAAGCAATGAAAGCAGCGATTAAAACTGCATACGAAGGCGCTAAAGGGGACAAACTAAAAGGCGTTAAATTTGACCGTTTAAAAACGACACTGCGCGATGGCGATGAGGAAATGGATACTGAAGAACGCCCAGAATTTGAAAACGCAATGTTTATCAATGTATCAAGTAAAACGAAACCGCAAGTTGTAAAACGTGAAGACGGCATGCTTGTAAAAACAGATGATCCAGACGACGTCTACTCTGGTGTTTATGCGATTGCTTCTATTAACTTTTACGCTTATAGCACAGCAGGAAACAAAGGGATTACTGCTGGATTAAATAATATTTTAACAACATGTAAAGGAGAATACTTGGGCGGTCGTGCAAATGCAGAATCTGACTTCGGTGATTTGGATTGGGATGACGAAGAAGACAACGACGATGACATGTTTAACTAAAAACTGAATAGGGGGCGGAAACGCCCCTTTTCTTTTGAAAGGAGAAATTTAAATGAGTAAGAGAGTAGTTGCAGGCTTCAGATGGGTGGAGAAAGACGGGAATAATTTTATACAAACTTGGGCGGATACAGACGACGTGGAAAGTATGGTATGCGCAGCAATGATTGTTGAATATTTAGCCAATAAGCACAAAGTATCACCCAGAATAATAACCGAGGCTTTGTTATCTAACATTGAAGTGCATCCTATGGATTTTAAGGAGGGTGCAAAATGAGTAAACGTCCAATTTATTTACCGATCGAATTACAAGATGTCTTTGATCTAATTGAAGGGGAAAAAGTTGATTCTATCTATTTTCAAGATGATGATGACTTAAGAAGCGTTATAGATGAAAAATTTGATTTTGAAGAATTAACAGATCTTTCGTTTTACGTCAAACAAGAATATACACCAATAGAAAATCAGGGTATTTAGTTATGAAAACTCTAAATATTGATATTGAAACCTATTCTGATGAAGACCTTACAAAGGTCGGTGTGTATCGCTATAGTGATAGCTCTAACTTTGAGATATTACTTTTTGCTTATTCAGTTGATGGCGGACCTGTAGAATGCATCGATTTAAGACAAGCGGAACTTCCAGATGAAATCTATCGTGCTCTTTTAGATGATTCTGTTACTAAGGTAGCATTTAACGCTCAGTTTGAACGTGTTTGTTTGAGCGTCTATTTTAGAAGAAAGCTTCCGATGGAATTATTAGCGATAAAAATTAGACCAGAAAACTTTATGTTAAACCCGAAAGCGTGGAACTGTACAATGGTTCACGCAAACGAATTGGGCTTGCCTGCATCGTTGGGGCAATGTGCGAAATATTTAAACATTGAACAGCAAAAAGATACGAGAGGTACGCAACTGATTAACTTCTTTTCTAAACCTTGTAAGCCGACCAAGAAAAATGGCATGCGTACAAGAAATTTACCTGAACATGATCCAGAAAAATGGCAGACGTTTACAGAGTATTGTATCCAAGATGTCAATGTAGAGATGGCTATCGCTGATAAGTTGAATCGTTTCCCTGTTCCTGAAAGTGAGTGGGAGCTTTACACGCTGGATCAGCGAATTAATGACCGAGGGGCAGAAATTGACCACGAGTTAGCAACTGCCGCTATCGACATTATGGCTGATTTAAGCGAGGCAGGACTAAACGAAATGAAGAAATTGACAGGTTTAGAAAATCCTAACAGCTTAGCGCAACTGAAAAAGTGGCTAGACGAACAAGGAACGCCTTTCGAGAAGTTAGGAAAAGAGGTTGTGTTAAAGGCTTTAGCTTTAGGAAACTTGCCCGAGAATGTGGCGGAGGTACTAAAATTGCGCCTTAGTTTATCTAATTCAAGCACAAAAAAATATCTGATGATGGATAACGCCCGTTGTTCAGATAATCGTATTCACGGCATCTTACAGTTTTACGGTGCCAACCGTACAGGAAGATGGGCGGGACGTTTGTTACAGGTACAGAACCTACCTAGAAACTATTTAAGTGAAATTGACTTTGCCCGTCAGCTAGTGAAAGAAAAAGACGTGGAAGGCATCGAGTTAATGTATGAAGATGTGCCAGACACATTGAAACAACTTATCCGAACAGGGTTAGTAGCCAAAGAAGGGCATCGTTTCATCGTGTCTGACTTTTCAGCGATTGAAGCCCGAGTGATTGCTTGGTATGCCAAACAAGATTGGGTATTAGAAGTATTCCGCACACACGGCAAAATTTACGAAGCAACGGCCGCGCAGATGTTCCATCTAGGTGAAGTAACGGACTACGACTGGAAAAGTCACGAAGGCAAAGACATGCGCCAACGTGGAAAAGTGGCGACATTGGCACTTGGTTATCAAGGCGGACCAGGGGCGCTTAAAGCGATGGGCGCACTAGAAAATGGTATTGAAGAACACGAATTACAAGATATTGTGGATCGTTGGCGTACAGCTAATAAACGGATTAAGAACTTTTGGCATGAAACCCAAAAAGCTGTGATTGACTGCCTGCAAAACGGCGGAATCAAAAAAGGGCCTAGAGGATTAAAGTTCTACAAAAAAGCGGGTTTCTTATTTATTCAGTTACCAAGTGGGCGAAAGTTAGCCTATGCAAAAGCCCATTTGGAACAAGGAGATTATGGACCTGCCGTTTTTTATGAGGGTCAAGGCGATAAAGTCATGTTTACCAAACAGCAAACCTACGGCGGTAAGCTGGTGGAAAACATCGTTCAAGCAACCGCAAGAGATGTTCTAGCAGAAGCGATGCTGCGGCTTGAACGGGAAGGCTATCCAATCGTTTTCCACGTGCACGATGAGGCAGTAGCCGAAGTGCCAGACGGGGAAAAGTCCATTGAAGAGATGAACGAAATCATGTCTGTTGTGCCAGAGTGGGCGGAAGGTTTGCCGTTGAACGCCGAAGGATTTGAAACCAAATATTATATGAAAGACTAGGAGGAACAGTGATGAATAAACAAGAATTTATTGAAGAGTTAGAATGCTTAGAAGTTTCTACAGACAGCCTTGATTATTTGAAAGGAGCTAACTTTGCTACCGAAAGAGCAATAGGCTTGGCAAAACAACTAGACGAACAGGTAAGAGTTATTGTGCCGAAGTTTGTGGCGATTGAGTTAGATAAGTTGAAAGATAAATATTTAACGTTACGGGAGCTTTACGCTGGTGACGTTAATTGGTTAAACAATGGAACTTTTTATCTTGAAGGAAAAGAGCTAGAACTAGCAGAATGGGTTAATAAAAACGAAACAACTTTTGAATATGCTTGGATTCATGGCTATGAAGTCGAGAAAGAGCAATAATGGAGGAAGAGTGATGAAAAGTACCTTTTTAAAAGGATTTAGCATGGGCGCAGGTGCTGGAACACTGCTGTGTACACTATATCTATTTGTAAAATTTAATATGTTTCAGCTTCCTATGGGGAGTGGGATTACAAATTATCTTTTGATGGGCAACTTTTTTCTAGGGCTAATACTATTCATAAAGGGTGTGTAAATAGGTGAAACTAAAGTTAATTAATGTTGAGACTAATCTGCACGAAGAAGAAAAAAATTAGCAAATGAAAGGAAGCGTGACGATGGAACAGCCAGAAAAAAACATCAAACTTGCGTACAATGGTGAAATCCATCTCGCAATTGGCACATCAAAAACCGAGAAAAAATGGAAAAATCGGCAGATGGCTTGGTCGGATTTTATCCAACGATTAAAGACCCCGACGGTGACACAAGAGACCGTCGAGGACTACAAAAAAATGCCGAAATCGAAACAAGGCGAGGTTAAAGATGTTGGGGCGTTTATTGGTGGTTGGCTGAAAGAAGGACGGCGTAAAAGAGGGAACGCCCAACAGAGAAGCCTTGTCACACTAGATGCCGACAGTACAACGTTAGACTTTTGGGATGATGTACAGTTGTTGTTTGATCATGCAGCGGCTATCTATACGACACACAGCCATTTAGTCAAAGGGCCGCGTTATCGGCTAATCATTCCGTTAAGTCGTCCAGTGACGGCCGAAGAATATGAACCCCTAGCGAGAAAGCTTGCGGAGTTCTTCGGTATGGATAACTTTGATGATACGACCTATCAGGCGGAACGTTTAATGTATTGGCCCAGCCATTCGATAGACGGGGAATATTTCACCGACAACATCGATTTGCCTTGGGTAGATCCTGACGAGATTTTAAGCCAATACGAAGACTGGCGAGATTCTAGTTTCTGGCCTGAAAGTTCTCGGGGGCATTCAATCCGTGAAAACCAAGCGAAAAAAGCAGGGGACCCGTTAGAGAAAAAGGGAATTGTTGGGGCGTTTTGCCGTTCGTACGACATTATTTCGGCAATTGAAACCTTTTTACCAGAAGTATATGGACCGACAGGTCACGATGACCGCTGGACGTTCTTAGGAGGCTCAACTAGTGGTGGGCTAGTGATTTATGATGATAAGTTCGCTTATTCCCACCATGGTACGGACCCTGTAGGCGATCAACTGGTTAATGCGTTTGACCTTGTCCGCATTCATCTGTTTGGCGATTTAGATGAGGACGTCAAACCGACGACGCGGATTGATCGTTACCCGTCATTTAAAGCGATGCGAGAGTTCGCAATGGAAGACAAGCAAGTTAAGACCTTGATTCAGGGTGAAAAGCTGTCACAAGCTTTAGAAGACTTTGACGGCGAATTAGATGACCTAGAAGAGGGCGACAAAGACTGGTTTACAAAATTGGACCTTGAAATTGACGAATACGGTCAGATTATGGCCTCCGCAAAAAATTTAGAGGTTATTATGCTGAACGACCCTAACCTTAAAAAGAAAATCTTTATGAACAGCTTTTCTAATCGTATTGAGGTGAAGGGTAACCTGCCATGGCGGAAATTAGACCAAGACAAGGTGTGGAAGGACAGCGACGATGCAGGGTTACGGGTCTACGTCGAAAAAATTTACGGCATTGTTAGCCGCGGTAAAATTGATGACGCATTAGTCCAAGAGATCGAAAGAAACTCTTATGACCCCGTAAAAGAATACCTTGAGAGTTTACACTGGGACGGTGTGCCTCGCGTAGAAACCTTGCTGATTGACTACTTAGGTGCAGAAGATACGCCGTTTAATCGTGTTGTCACTAAGAAGTTCTTAACTGCTGCAGTGGGGCGTATTTTTGTACCAGGAATTAAGTTTGATTACATGCTGGTGACCAGCGGACCGCAAGGGATAGGAAAAACGCTATTGCCTGCAAAATTGGCAGGAGATTGGTTTTCTAACAGCTTAGAAGGTGTGACGGGGAAAGATTCCTACGAAGCGTTGCAAGGCGTTTGGATTATGGAAATGGGCGAATTGTCAGCTACGAAAAAAGCCGACATTGAAGCCACCAAGCATTTTATTAGTAAACAAGAAGACATTTTCCGTGTGGCCTATGGCCGTCATAAGTCCTATTTTAAACGCCGTTGTGTCTTTTGGGGAACAACGAACGATAACGAGTTTTTGAGAGATAAAACAGGGAATCGGCGTTTTTGGCCTGTGGACGTGGGCATTCAACCGATTAAAAATAAAGTGTGGGAAATGACCGATGAAACGCGTAATCAGATATGGGCAGAAGCTGTTGAATTGTGGGAAGCAGGAGATCCGTTATATTTAACAGACGAACAAGAAAAACTAGCGCTAGAAGCCCAAGAAATGCACACAGAGACATCTAGCATGGAAGGCGAAATCCTTGAATATTTAGAAATCCCGATAACCGAAGATTGGTACAAACGAAGTAAGCAAGAAAGACGAGAGTATATTCAGGGGTGGGGCACCGATATTCAGGAAGAAGGCAATATAGTTAGGAACAGAGTATGTATTGCAGAGGTTTGGAATGAGTTGTATAACGGAGATTCTAAGAATATTCATCCAGCGAAAGCTGCAGAGATTCGTCAAGTTTTAAGCCATTTATCAGGTTGGGAAAAATACAAATTGAGTAGAGGCAGGCTTAAATTTGGACCTGGTTATGGGTTGCAGACGGCGTTTACCCGATGTGAATGATGGATACTCATAGGGATACCGCTAAAAACAGAAATGCGATTAAATCAACGTTTTTACGGTATCCATGATTTTTAGCAGATGGATACCGTAAAAACGAGATGAGTATCCATAGTATCCATTGAAAAATGGCATGGATACCGGTATGGATACCGTGAAAAGCTAGTTGTACCAAGTGTTTAAAGGATAAAGTGTCCCAAGTATCCATAATATCTATTCATATATAGAAATAGTTAATATACATATATAGGACGTATATGTATATATGTAAAATAGGGTATTTAGTCTATTCGCGTGCGCGAGGGATACTTAGGATACAGATAAGGAGGCAAAAAATGGAACTTGAAACAGATATAGAGAAATACTTCAAAAGAAAAGTTGAGAAAAAAGGCGCGTGGTGTCCTAAATGGACTTCACCCGGAATTAGAGGCGTACCGGACAGACTAGTGTTTTTACCAAACGGTAGGATAGCGGCAGTCGAAATGAAAAGACCTAAAGGCGGTGTTGTAAGTAAGTCTCAAATGAAAATAGCTGAAAAACTTAGAGGTT
>OMJG01000242.1_pt1 | contig 41776 bp, 41 predicted proteins | sample 1646431 | NCBI WGS metagenome assembly OMJG01 (sample SAMN03771674, study PRJEB25209) | food metagenome | isolation source: Cotija cheese | place: Mexico:Jalisco,Michoacan | collected 2011-12-12
CCTTCTTCTTCCATCGTCAAGTAGTAGTTCCCAAGAACCATATCTTGAGATGGTGTTACCACTGGTTTACCATCTTTTGGATTCAAAATGTTTTGTGCAGCTAACATCAATAGACGAGCTTCCGCTTGTGCTTCTTGACTTAGTGGCACATGGACCGCCATTTGGTCTCCATCAAAGTCGGCGTTATAAGCTTCACACACAAGTGGATGAAGTCTGATTGCACGCCCTTCAACGAGTTTAGGTTCAAAAGCTTGGATCCCTAAACGGTGAAGTGTCGGTGCCCTGTTCAGTAAGACAGGGTGTTCTCTAATGACATCTTCTAAGACGCCCCAAACATCGTCATCCATCCGTTCGATTTTACGTTTTGCATTCTTGATGTTGCTAGCCATTTCGCGTTCGACTAATTCTTTGATGACGAATGGTTTGAATAATTCAATCGCCATTTCTTTTGGAAGTCCACATTGGTACATTTTAAGGCTAGGTCCTACAACGATAACAGAACGACCAGAATAGTCGACACGTTTCCCAAGTAGGTTTTGACGGAAACGACCTTGTTTCCCTTTCAACATATGAGACAAAGATTTCAATGGACGATTACCCGGTCCGGTAACTGGACGTCCACGACGACCATTATCGATCAAAGCGTCAACTGCTTCTTGAAGCATCCGTTTTTCATTTTGAACAATGATGTTCGGAGCACTCAAATCTAGTAGTCGTTTCAACCGGTTATTACGGTTGATGACCCGACGATAGAGATCATTCAAGTCACTTGTCGCAAAACGGCCACCTTCAAGTTGAACCATTGGTCTTAAATCTGGTGGGATGACAGGGATGACATCTAATACCATCCATGTAGGGTCATTACCAGATTCTAAGAAGGCATCGAGAATATCCAAACGACGGATTGCTCTTGTTCTCTTTTGACCAGTAGCCGTTTTCAACTCTTCTTTTAGGGTCAAGACTTCTTTTTGTAAGTCTACTTTAGCCAATAATTCCTTTACAGCTTCAGCACCCATTGCTGCTTTAAAACGGTTACCGTATTCGCGTTTGCGATCACGATATTCCCGTTCAGTCAGCAATTGTTTGACTTCCATATTTGTGTCACCTGGATCGGTCACAACGTAAGAAGCAAAGTAGATAATTTCTTCTAGCGCACGGGGACTCATGTCTAACACAAGACCCATCCGGCTAGGAATTCCTTTAAAGTACCATACGTGAGAAACAGGTGCGGCAAGTTCAATATGTCCCATCCGTTCACGGCGAACTTTTGCACGTGTTACCTCAACGCCACAACGAGGACAAACTTGTCCTTTGTTGCTCATCCGTTTGAGTTTCCCACAGGCACATTCTAAATCTTTTGTTGGTCCAAAAATCCGTTGACAAAATAACCCATCATTTTCAGGTTTCAATGTCCGGTAGTTGATCGTTTCAGGTTTCTTGACTTCCCCGTGAGACCAGCTACGAATTTTTTCTGGTGAGGCCAAACTAATTTTCATACTTTCAAATTTATTAACATCTATCAAAGGGCTAACCTCCCATTCCGATTAGCAATGCCCGCTTTATTCATCGTCATTTACTTGGTTGACTGGTGTACTTTGAGCCGGTGTTTGGGTCTCAGAGTTTGTTTCTTCGATAGGATCGTTTTTACTTTGGTCAACTAGTTGACGGCCTTCTTGCCTTGACCCCCGTTGATTATCAATACTATGGAAGGAAACATTATCGTCTTCTTGATCATTCAATTCGATTTCTGCATCTTTTTCGTCTAACACTTGCATATCTAATCCAAGTGCTTGTAATTCTTTCACCAAAACACGGAAAGATTCAGGAACACCTGGTTTTGAGATTGGTTGTCCTTTAACGATTGATTCGTATGTTTTCACACGACCAACTACATCATCCGATTTATATGTCAAGATTTCTTGTAAGGTATATGCAGCTCCGTATGCTTCAAGAGCCCATACTTCCATTTCACCAAACCGTTGTCCACCAAATTGTGCTTTACCACCAAGTGGTTGTTGCGTTACTAATGAGTAAGGTCCAGTTGAACGAGCATGTAATTTATCATCAACCATGTGGGCCAATTTGATCATGTACATAACCCCAACAGAGATACGATTATCAAATGGTTCCCCAGTTCTACCGTCATAAAGAACAGTTTTAGCATCACTTGCTAAACCGGCTTCTTTAACAGTTCCCCAAACATCTTCATCTTGTGCCCCATCAAATACTGGTGTTGCAACGTAGATTCCGAGTTGGCGAGCAGCCATTCCTAAGTGTAGTTCTAATACTTGTCCGATGTTCATCCGAGAAGGGACACCTAATGGGTTCAACATAATGTCAACCGGTGTGCCATCTGGTAAGTAAGGCATATCTTCTTCAGGCATGATGCGTGAAACGACACCCTTGTTACCGTGACGTCCAGCCATCTTATCACCCTCGTTGATCTTACGTTTTTGAACGATATAGACACGAACGAGTTTGTTAACACCTGGAGACAATTCATCACCAGCAGCTCTGGTAAAGATCTTGACGTCGTGAACGATACCACCGCCACCATGAGGAACTCTAAGAGAAGTATCTCTAACTTCACGAGCTTTTTCCCCAAAAATTGCGTGTAATAGTTTTTCTTCAGGTGATAATTCTGTAACACCTTTAGGCGTTACTTTACCAACTAAGATATCACCATCACGAACTTCAGCACCGATACGAATGATTCCCATTTCATCAAGATGTTTTAACGCATCTTCACCAACGTTAGGAATTTCGCGAGTGATTTCTTCAGGTCCTAATTTAGTATCACGAGCTTCTGATTCAAATTCTTCTATATGAATAGAGGTATAAACATCATCTTTTACAAGACGTTCACTCATGATGACCGCATCTTCATAGTTGTACCCTTCCCAAGTCATGAAGGCTACTAATGGGTTTTGTCCTAAAGCAAGTTCCCCATTTTCCATAGAAGGTCCGTTAGCTAATGTATCGCCAACCTCAACTTCTTCTCCAACAGAGACATTAGGACGTTGGTTATAACAAGTACCACTATTAGAACGTTGGTATTTGATAATATCGTATTTATCAAGCGTCCCATCAGCGCGTCTCACGCGGACTTGGTTAGCATCGACAAATTCAACGACACCATCATGTTTACATAACAGGGCAGCCCCTGAGTCATGAGCTGAAACATATTCCATTCCAGTACCAATTAAAGGTGCTTTAGGATTGATCAACGGCACAGCTTGACGTTGCATGTTGGCACCCATCAAAGCACGGTTTGAGTCATCATTTTCTAAGAATGGAATACAAGCTGTCGCAACTGCAACCACTTGTTTTGGAGAAACGTCCATATAGTCGACTTGGTCAACTAGAACTTCGATATTTTCAGAGACACGACGTGCCATAACCATGTTATCTCTAAATGTCCCATCTGGGTTCAATTTAGAGTTTGCTTGGGCCACGACGAATTGGTCTTCTTCATCTGCAGTTAAGTAATCGATCTTATCTGTTACTTTATGTGTTTTCCAATCGACACGACGGTATGGTGTTTCAATAAAACCGTATTGATTGATCTTAGCGTAAGTCGACAGACTGTTGATCAGTCCAATGTTTGGACCTTCAGGTGTTTCAATTGGGCACATCCGACCATAGTGGGAATAATGCACGTCACGTACTTCATATCCGGCACGATCACGTGTCAATCCACCAGGTCCTAGGGCAGATAACCGACGTTTATGTGTCAATTCACCCAACGGGTTGGTTTGATCCATGAATTGAGACAATTGAGATGATCCAAAGAATTCTTTAATAGCAGCAACTACTGGACGGATATTAATCAATTGTTGCGGTGTCACAGTAGAGGCATCTTGGATAGACATCCGTTCACGAACAACACGTTCCATCCGTGACAAGCCAATTCTAAATTGGTTTTGTAGTAATTCACCAACCGAACGAATACGTCTGTTTCCTAAATGGTCGATATCATCTGTCTTCCCTAATCCTTCATAAAGATTTAAGAAGTAGTTCAATGAAGCTATGATATCTGCTACTTGTAGACTCTTCTTCTCTTTTGGAGGTTGGTTATTACCAATCAAGTTGATCACTCGGTCAGCATCATTCGGTGAATAAATCTTGAACACTTGAATATCCACAGGTTCTGGCACAACACCATCATCTGAAGGATAAAGCGTAACGACATTCAAGCCGTTATCGATATCATCACTGATTTTTTCTAACACTTCTTTATCAACAACTGTGTCTGCTTCTACCAAAATCTCTCCCGTTTCAGGATCAATCAATGGTTCTGCTAGACGTTGCCCTAATAAACGTGTCTTGATATTCAATTTTTTGTTAATCTTGTAACGACCAACTGGTGCTAAATCATAGCGCCTTGGGTCAAAGAATCTAGCTGTTAATAAATTACGTGAACTATCTGCCGTCTTTGGTTCACCTGGACGAAGACGTTCATAAATTTCTTTCAACGCTTCTTCAGTACGACTATCAGACGTATCTTTATGTGTATCCTTCTCAATAGTTAACCGCAAAGTTTCACTATCTCCGAGCAATTCTAAAATTTGATCATCCGATCCAAATCCTAAAGCTCTCACCAATACCGTTAAAGGAATCTTACGCGTCCGGTCGATACGAACATAAGAAATATCTTTAGCATCAGTTTCCATTTCTAACCAAGCGCCACGGTTAGGAATCACTGTCGACCCAAAACTTTCTTTCCCATTTCTGTCGACTTTATCATGGAAGTAAACACCTGGTGAACGAACTAATTGAGAGACAATAACCCGTTCGGCCCCATTAATAATGAAAGTTCCCATTTCGGTCATCAATGGGAAATCGCCAAAGAATACTTTTTGATCCTTAACTTCGCCTGTTTCCTTATTGATTAAACGTAAATTAACGTAAATGGGCGCTGAGTAATTGGCATCATGACTACGTGCTTCAGCAACTGTATATTTTGGTTCTTGGAATTCATAATCTAAGAATTCTAACGACAAGTTCCCAGCATGATCTTCGATTGGTGAGATATCATGAAACATGTCATGAATCCCTTCATCTAAAAACCATTTGTAAGAATTTGTTTGAATCTCGATCAAGTTTGGTAGCTCCAAGACCTCACCAATACGTGCATAACTCCGCCTAACGCGGTGCTTTCCATAATTGACATCATGTCCTAGCAAAATTTCCACCCCTATGTCTGAAATACAATGTTACACTGCGATTGCAAATGTTAAATTTAGGTTACAGATCATTTTTTAACCTATTTTCTGGCAAAAAAAAGACAAAAGTTTCATTTCAAACATTGAAATTTCTACTTTTGTGTTCTTTAGTTGAAAATAATGGACAATATTTCATTATTTCCGATTCATTTGCACCTTTTATTGCATCTAATAACTTTACGCTATTATTCTGTTTTTGTCAAGAATTATTTCCGTTTACTCGTAACTCTTGTGACTTAATTGCTTTTTACGTTTGTTTTACTACAATTCAATTGGTTTGAGAATACTATTAAGTATAGTAAACTATCATTAAGTAATGTAACCTTTATCAAGCAGTTTATCCGTTACAAAAGAAATCCAAAAAAGAGGAGTAGTAAGATGTATAAAAAATGGATAAGATACACTCAACTTAATCCATATAAAAGTATTCTTATTGCTGTTTTTGTAGGGAGTGCCATAGGCATTTCGATAGAATATTTAATCAATCAAGATATCAGATTCGAAGGTCTATTAGGATTGATTGTAGTGACCGCATTTCAATTATATTTAGTTAGTAAACGAGATAAAAAGAAGTAGAACTCTTCTTACAACATTCAAAATAACATTCAAAAAATTGGTTTGGTTAGAGCAAAATCAGGACTGAGCAATACTAGTCCTGATTTTGTTGTGATTTGAAGATTATCCTTAAAAGCAACTCATCCTTGCTGGTCAAACAATAATTGACTATACTTCTTCTAGGGTACTCGCTAATATCCAGTAGCCTTTATCACGTGTGAGTTCAGCAACATTTCCAAACTGCTCTGCCATCATTTTCTTGGCACTCGGAGCGCCTTGTTTTTTTTGAATTACACAAACAACATGTCCGCCGGGTTTTAAATGCTCTTTTGCCTCACTAATGATCCGGTGAACGGTTTTCTTACCAGCCCGAATTGGTGGGTTTGTCACGATCAAGCTGTAATCTCGTGTGGTGATATTAGAATACCCATCTGACAAAAAGGTCTCCCCATTAACCACCCCATTTTCGACGCGGTTCAACCGTGTCAGCTCAACTGCTCGTTCATTAACATCTACACTGTCGAGATAACAATTTGCTTCTTTCGCTAACGCAATCCCGATTGGTCCATATCCACATCCAACATCCAACAGCTTGGTCTCCTGATTAAGCCATTCACTTGGTATAGCGTCTATTAAAACACGTGAGCCATAATCAATCGTATTTTTTGAAAAAACACCACTATCTGCCACAAATGATAATTGATGTCCTCTTAAATCAAATGTAATCATATGACGATCGCTCTTGATAGATGGATGAGACGAATAATAATGATCCACTGTTAACACCCCTCACTGTTATTACTTCTATACTACTCTGATATTGATTCATTCTCAATTTCTTCTACTAATCTCATCAAATCCGTTCTAACCAAATCTGTTGTTCCAACACTAAGTTTGAAAATGTTTTGTCAGTATTTTAGTATTTTAGTATTATTGATATCTGACCAAAACAATAGCAATGGCAATGGGAATAGCAAAACTACAACAAAATAGCACCAAAAAAAGGACTGCGACAAAATTTTTGCCACAGTCCTTCGATTTATAGTCGTTGAAAAACGATTATTTAACTTCTACAGAAGCGCCAACTTCTTCAAGTTTAGCTTTAAGTTCTTCAGCTTCTTCTTTGCTTACGCCTTCTTTGACAGTTTCAGGAGCACCGTCAACTAAGCCTTTAGCTTCTTTAAGACCTAAACCAGTGATTTCACGAACTGCTTTGATGACTTTGATCTTAGAGTCTCCAGCACCCGTTAATACTACAGTGAATTCAGTTTGTTCTTCAGCTGCTTCTCCAGCACCTGCACCAGCAGCTGCTACAGGAGCTGCTGCAGTTACGCCAAATTCTTCTTCGATAGCTTTAACTAATTCGTTTAATTCAGTAACTTTTGCTTCTTTAATATCAGCAATAATTTGTTCGATATTTAATGCCATTTTTGAAATCCTCCATTTTTAATTTAAATTGTATATACTGTTTAATTTCTAGACTTAGCAAGCGATTAAGCTGCTTCTCCAGCTTCGTCTTTTGCTTCTGCAACAGCCTTGACAGCCAATGCAGTGTTGCGAATTGGTGCTTGCAATACAGATAATAGCATTGATAGCAATCCTTCGCGACTTGGCAACTTAGCAATAGCGTCGATTTCTTCAAGTGAGGTTGCGCGTCCTTCAATCACACCAGCTTTGATTTCCAGAGCCTCTGCATTTTTCGCAAAATCAACTAAGATTTTAGCAGGAGCAACAACATCTTCGCCACCGAATACTACGGCACTAGGACCTGCAAATGATTCGTCTAACCCTTCTACCCCAGCTTCTTTAGCAGCACGGCGTAAAATAGTGTTTTTGATAACGCTCATTTCAATCCCAGCATCACGTAATTGTTTCCGTAAATCAGTTACTTCAGCAACAGTAAGTCCTAGGTAGTCTACAACTAAAATGCTTCCTGCTTCTTCCATTCTTTTCGCAACTGCTGACGCGATTTCTTGTTTTTTAGCAATATTTGCTTCACTCATCTCGTTCACCTCCACAAAGATAATTGATAGAGTTTCATAAAAAAACTCTATGTCACCCAAGACATAGAGATAGAATTGATCATCTATTACTCTCCCTCGGTAGGTTATTAAGAACTAAGTTCTCCTACTGTCTTCGGTCGGTATTTACCTTTGGTTATTCTACCAACACAAAAGAGAATAATCAAGGACTTTTCCTATTTTAATATGAAATTGTAGTTTAACTTACTTTTTAATGTTGTCTTTTACGCGCTAGCACCTAATGCTAATCAGTATGGCGCTTATTTGATAGAAGTTAAGTCAATTTTAACCCCAGGACCAAATGTCGATGAGATTGTCATGCTCTTGATGTATTGTCCTTTAACAGTTGCTGGTTTTAACCGAACAATCAAGTCATGGAAAGTCTTCAAGTTTTCAGCCAATTTATCAGCTTCAAATGATACTTTACCAACTGGAACTTGAACATTACCAGCTTTATCTGTACGGTAAGTTACTTTACCAGCTTTGATTTCTTCAACTGCTTTAGTAACATCCATCGTTACAGTACCTGTCTTAGGGTTAGGCATCAAACCTTTAGGTCCTAAAACACGACCCAAACGTCCAACTTGACCCATCATATCAGGGGTTGCTACAACGACGTCAAAATCGAACCAGCCACCTTGTATTTTTTCAGCTAAGTCAGCTTCACCAACAAAGTCAGCGCCTGCTTCCGTAGCTTCTTTAGCTTTTTCGCCACGTGCAAATACTAAAACACGTTGAGTCTTACCTGTTCCATTCGGTAACACGATAGCACCACGTAATTGTTGGTCTGCTTTACGTGTATCGAGATTCAAACGGTAAGCAACATCGATACTTGCATCAAATTTTGCAAAATCTAATTCTTTAACGAGTGCTACAGCTTCAGTAAGTGAGTATGTTTTACCAGCTTCAACTTTTTCTGCAGCATTTAAATAATTTTTTCCTTTTTTAGCCAATTTGTATTCCTCCTAAACATGTGGTTTTAACGGTATATCCTCCCACTGAGAACTCCGAGATAATCGCTTATCCTTGGCTTGAGTCCTCACGTGTGTCAACTGCTAATTAGTCTTTGACAACAAAGCCCATAGAACGTGCTGTGCCTTCGACCATACGCATAGCAGCTTCAACATCTGCTGCATTTAAATCTTCGATTTTCGTTTCAGCAATCTCACGTACTTGATCACGTGTCACTGTTGCAACTTTTTTCTTGTTTGGTTCGCCTGAACCTTTGTCGACTTTAGCTGCTTTTTTAAGTAAGACAGCAGCAGGTGGTGTTTTAGTAATGAAGTCGAATGAACGGTCTTCATAAACACTGATAACTACTGGAATAATTAAGCCACCTTGTTCAGCTGTACGAGCATTGAATTCTTTACAGAAACCCATGATGTTTACTTGGGCTTGCCCTAGTGCTGGACCAACTGGTGGTGCAGGACTCGCTTTACCTGCAGGGATTTGCAACTTTACGATTTTCACAACTTTTTTAGCCACGAAACCTACCTCCTTGTTTTTCGTGATGTGGTTAATGGGACTGAATATTTTCCCTCCCACACAAAATACGCCATTCTAAACGTACCATGGTATGATAGCACTTGCCATCATTATTTGCAAGCATTCTTTTGTTTTCAAGGTCCTTGCTTCTTGCTTCTTACATACTATCAAATCATTTCACTTAGTCATCTAACTTCTTGATTTGGTAAAACTCGACTTCGGCTGCTGTTTCACGGCCAAACATTTCAATAGAGACCTTCAAGGTTTGCTTATCATCATTCTTTTCTTCCACACGGCCTGTCATACCAGCGAAGGCTCCTTCAGTGATTGTCACCAAGTCACCAACATTCGCATCGATTTCCACTTTCTTCGTGTCTTTGCCCATGCGGCGTAAGATAACATCAATCTCTTCATCTAATAACGGTGCTGGTTTACTGCCTGCTCCGTGTGAGCCAACAAAACCTGTGACACCTGGTGTATTCCGAACCACATACCACGCTTCATCAGACATGATCATTTGGACCAATACATAACCGGGGAACGTTTTACGAATACTTGTTTTTGCTTTTCCTTCTTTGATCTCAACATCCTCTTCTTCAGGAACGATTACTTCAAAGATGTTATTTTCCATTCCCATGCTCATCTTACGTAATTCTAGATTCTCTTTGACTTTGTTTTCATAACCAGAATAAGTGTGTAAAACATACCATTCTTTACCGCTTTCTACCGTTTCCATTATTGTTGCTTCCCTTCTTCACTTCTATGTTCTTTTCTTCTACGTTCTCTTCTACATTCTTTTCTTCGTTCTTTTCTTCGTTCTTTTCTACGTTCTTTATTAAGTTCTTTAGCAATGCAAAAATGATTGCAAAAATAACTGCAAAATAAAAAAACCTCTTCGCAAAAAGGTTTTTCCTCGAAAATAGTATAGCACGTTTACTAGGTTAGTGCTACATATTATCTGATAAATGCTTTAAAGACTGCATCTAATGCTGTATCAACGATTGCAAAGTAACCTGTCACCAGTAAAACTGCCGTAACAACGGTCAAGGTATACTTGTTGACATCTTTACTTTTCGTCCAAGTGGTTTGTTGCATCTCTTCTTTGACACTTTTCAAGAATTTCATGATAACTATCTCCCTGATTCATTTCTTCATTTCTATCTACATCTATCTACTTTTATATTAAACGATTGTTAAACGACTACCACTGAATACGTCTGTTATTTAGTTTCACGGTGAATTGTGTGACGATTACAATTTTTGCAGAATTTTTTGACTTCTAACCGTTCTGTGCGATGGGGATTCACTGCGATCGTGTAATTTCTTGAACCACATTCCTCGCAAGCAAGTGCTGCTTTCTTTTGAGCCAATGCCATCAACTCCTCTATGACTGATCGCTAGTATCATAAACCAATTAGGTTAGACAAGTCAACCAGTCTCATTAACTAGCCAAGGTGTTTTTCAGTTTCTGTCGGCATCGTCTGAGTGCGTTTGTCGCTTTTTTAGGGGAACTTTTGACACTTTTTGCGATTTCCTCGATCGTTGCACCGTCTAAGTAGGCTTTGAACACAACAGATTCATAGGGCGATAACAGCGTCAAATATTCTTCCATGACTTCATTGATTACTAACTGGTCTTCGGGACTTGGAAATCCAAAATCAAGCCACCGTTCATCTTGGTCCATTTCAGCTCTATAGTAGATGGGTTCCAAGGAAACTGTTTTTCGTCGCCCTGCCCTCTTTTTAGCGAGTGAGTGTCTGATCATGGAAAACACTTCGTTTTTAAGACAGCGTTTGAAATAGGCAGGGAAACTAATCCCATTGGCCACACTAAATCGACTAATAGCCTTAAACAAAACAACTGTCGCTTCTTGAACAAAATCGTCGTGTTCATATTCTGGAATTGGGTAAAGGTGCGCATATTTATGAATCATCAATTCAAAATGCCGATGAATCTCCTCAAAAGCTAATTGGTCTCCCCGTTGCACATTTTGGATCAGGTGTAAGAGTTCCTTCTCTTCTATCAATTGGCGTTCCCTTCCGAACACCCCATCTATCACTCATGTTGGCTCAAGTCATCCAATAATCGTTTGAGATCTTTTATCTGTTCAGCCTCCCATGGCGTGCGTTTACGCTGCATGAGTTTTTGATATTCTTGGCTAAATTCCAATGACTCAGACTGACTTTTTTGGATTGCACGGTATAAATCTCTGGCCGATTGTCTTAAAGCACCTCGTTGAAAAATGATCCACTGCTCAGCAAGGTCGCTTGTTGCCACTGTTACCTGGGTCAGAGGTGTGGCAAGGTCAGAAACCGTTCGTTCGATATAACTGTCTGCTGTTTCTTTTTCTTTTGTAAAAACAACTTTTAAATTATATTCCTCATACGTCTGTTGGATGCCTGGCACAAACTGAGCATCAAAGATGACCCACACTTCAATTTGGCGAAATGCGGCATAGTCAGACAATAATACTAAAAGAAGATCTCGCGCTGCTTCTATCTTATCATGGCTCTTCAAAGCAACTAAGTCAGGCCAAGCGCCAATCATATTATAGCCATCAACAATCAACAATTCTTTTTTCATCCCTTGACCCTCCTTCTCGCTTCTCTTTTCTATCTTCTTATTAGCATCAGTGCCTTTTCCTTGCCACTTCAAACAGCATAAGCCCAGCGGCTACGGAAGCATTTAGGCTCTGTACATCCCCATACATAGGGATGGTCAGCATCTCATCCACCTGTTTTTTAACCAACGGGCTAATTCCCTTACCTTCGTTACCAATGATTAGGGCAAGTGGTACGTCTGGTTGCCAATTGGTGTAACTGGTCCCTGTCACGTCCGTGCCAAAGATCCATACGCCTTTTTCTTTTAGTTCACCGATTTCTCGTGTCAAATTAGTCACTCGTGCGACAGGTACTTTTTCGATCGCGCCAGTCGAGACTTTGGCGACAGTTCCAGTCAAGGTCACACTGCGATGTTTCGGGATAATGATACCATGTGCTCCAGCAGCGTCTGCAGAACGAATGATTGACCCAAAGTTATAAGGATCCTCGATACCATCTAAAATGATGATAAATGGTTGTTCTTGTTTTTTTTCTGCGTTCGCAAAAATATCAGCCACGCTCGCATAGTCAAAAGCTGCTTGCGTTAGCACAAAGCCTTGGTGGACACCATGGTTGCTCAACTCATTGAGTTTTACCTTAGGTGCTACCTGAACCGGGATATTTCTGCTTTTCGCTAACCTGAGTATATGATGGGTATCACTATTATCCAATCCCGATTGAACATATAATTTATTATAATCTTTATCTTGCCCTAGTGCTGTTTCAACAGCGTGTTTACCAAAGATGAATTGGTCGTCAGCTCCTTCATTTCCCGGTGTATCGTGATCGTCTCGCTGACGGTTTTGTCTATTTGACGTTTTTCGCTCGGTTCTTTGAGCTCTATTCTGCTGATTTGTCGTTTTGTTTGATCGTTTCACTATCAATCTGCTCCTTTATTAGCTGAACGGCAGCAGCGACCAACTCATCGAGGCGCTTTTCATCCTTGATAAGGCTTAAATAACCCATTAGCGCTTCAAAGCCTGTCGCTATTCTGTATGTTGCAATATCTGCATTTTTTGCAGATGAATGGCTCTTGCTATTACGACCTCGTTTGAAGATTGTCAACTCTTCTTCGGTTAGCTCATCGTTCTCAAGCCATTGTTTGATGATATAAGCTTGCGCTTTGGCTGAGACATATTGGACAGCTGTTTGATGTAACTGATTAGGCTTTGTCAAGCCGTCCTCTACCAGCCTTATTCTGATTGCTTTGTCATAGACTGCATCTCCCACAAAGGCGAGTGTCAGTCCATTCATTAGAGCTGGTTTCATCATGCGTCACTGTCCCTCTTCCAACGTGTTCCTTGTGCTGTATCTTCTAGTATAATCCCTTGCTCTTTCAATTCATCACGAATCGCATCACTCCGTGCAAAGTCTTTTGCTTTCCGTGCTGCTAAACGGTCATCAATCAACTGTTGGATATCTTCATCTAGCAATTGCTTAGGCACGAGATCATGAATCCCCAAAATACCTAAAAAGGTTGTCAATAGGTTTAGTCCAGCTGAAACGATCTCTTCTTGCCCCGTTTCATCATCTAAGTAGTTATTGATTGCTTTTGATAGCTCAATCATCTTAGCAATAGCATTCGGTGTGTTGAAATCATCATCCATAGCTGCAATGAAACCTTCTTTATAAGACTTCCAATAGTCAGCTGCTTCCTCAGGCGACACATGACCATGATGTGCCTCGTCTTTTTTCAACTGCTCCACACGATAGTCTCCATTGATCTCGGTATTCTTGAAACGATCCAATACAGCTTTTGCTTCTTTAATGGCCTTGTCATTAAAGACGATAGGGTGACGATATTGTGCACTGACCAAGAAAAAGCGAACCACTTTTGGATCAACATTTTTGATCAAATCGTGAACTAAGGTAAAGTTTCCAAGCGATTTACTCATCTTTTCACCATCATTGGCCGTCACAAATCCATTGTGGAGCCAATAATGTGCAAATGGCTTGCCAGTTTTTGCTTCACTTTGGGCAATCTCATTTTCGTGATGAGGGAATGTCAGGTCATGCCCACCTGCATGGATATCAATCGTATCGCCCAGATATTTGGTGGCCATCACAGAGCATTCAATATGCCAGCCTGGTCGCCCTTTACCCCATGGCGAATCCCAACTGATCTCACCAGGCTTGGCTGACTTCCAAAGGGCGAAGTCAAGAATATTTTCTTTTTTACGATCATCTTCTGTTGCCGTTCGTTCGCTTGCACCAGCTCTCAGATCTTTGATTGATTGGTCACTTAATTTACCATAGTCTTTAAACTTACTCGTGCGAAAATAGACGTCTCCTTTGGCTTCATAAGCATACCCTTTTTCAATCAATGCCTCTATGAACGAAATGATGTCCGGGATGTTATCGATAACCCTTGGATTAGCGGTTGCTTCTTCGATACCTAATTGTGCAACATCTTCTTTAAAAGCAGCGATATATTTATCTGCAACTTCTTTTGGTGTCGTTTGGGTCTCCCTAGCAACACGAATCACCTTATCATCTACATCAGTAAAGTTAGACACATACGCCACGCGATAACCGCGATACTGCAAATAGCGTCTAATCGTATCAAAGGCAACTGCACTACGCGCATTTCCGATATGGATATAGTTGTAGACAGTCGGACCACACACATACATCGTCACTTTATGTGGATTGATGGGTTTAAATACTTCTCTTTTATTGGTCAATGTATTGAATACTTGTATCATTGGTCCTCGTTCCCTCCTATAATTGCCACGTCAGACGTTAATTACGCAGTCTATCCTATTCCTATAAAAGAGAAAAGGGTTGAGACTTTTGTCCCAGCCCCTCTTTTAAAGGTTTATGTTAATCCTAATACTATGATGCTTTAATGGTGCTGAGTGCTGTGTTTAAGTGGTTCAAGACCCGTTCACGGCCCAATAGTTCAATCATTTTGCCAATGGATGGTCCGTGTGATTCCCCACTTGCAGCAACTCTGATTGGCATATACAAGTTTTTCCCTTTAATGCCCGTTTCCTTTTGTACGGCTTTGATGGCAGCCATAATGTTATCTTCATGCCAGTCAGCTTCCGTTGGCAATTTTTCGATAAAGGTTTCCAAAACAGTTGGCACCGTTTCTCCCTTTAAAATATCTAATTCAGGGGCTTTATATTCTAATTTACCGGTGAAGAAGATATGTGTCAACGAAACGATTTGGTAGGTATAACTCATTTGTTCATGGAAGAGATCAATGACTTCTGTCAACCAGTCACTTTTAGCAATAGCTTCTTCCTTAGTCACAACACCAGCTTTGATCAATTGTTCGATTGCTAAAGGTGCTAATTGGGCAATTGGTGTCTTCTTGACATAGGCATTATTAATCCATTCCAATTTTTTACTATCAAAGGCAGCTGGTGATTTCCCTAACCGATGCACGTCAAAAATGGAAACCAATTCTTCACGTGAGAAGATTTCTTCTTCTCCAACTGGTGACCACCCAAGTAAGGTAATAAAGTTAAACATGGCTTCAGATAAATAGCCAAGATTTTTATATTGTTCGATAAATTGCAAGATTGATTCATCACGTTTTGACAATTTCTTACCGGTCTCACTATTAATGATCAATGTCATATGGCCAAAACGTGGTGGTTCCCAACCTAATGCTTTATAGATCATCAATTGTTTTGGTGTGTTAGCAATATGATCATCCCCACGTAAAACATGGGTCATAGCCATCAAATGGTCATCCACTGTCACCGCAAAGTTATACGTTGGCATACCATCTTTCTTTTGAATGACAAAATCGCCACCGACACTTCTACTTTCGAAACTGATTTCGCCTTTTACCATATCGTCGAAGGTAAATGTTTCTCCTTGAGGAACTCTGAAACGAACGACTGGCACACGTCCTTCAGCCACAAATGCTGCTTCTTGGTCTGGTGTCAAGTGTGCGTGCTTTCCAGCATAATGAGGCATCTCACCACGGCTCTTTTGTTCTTCACGTTCTGCTATAAGCTCTTCTTCTGTCATATAGCATCTATAGGCCTTATTTTCTTTTAACAATTGATTGATATAAGGTTGATAGATTTCTTTACGCTCTGATTGGCGATAAGGGCCATAATTACCAGGCTTATCTGGACCTTCATCCCAATCGATCCCTAGCCATTGTAAATTGGACAACTGACTACTTTCACCATCAGCAACATTACGTTTTGTATCTGTATCCTCGATACGGATGATGAAATCGCCACCGTTGTGGCGCGCAAATAAATAGTTGAATAAAGCTGTTCGTGCATTCCCAATATGCAAATGCCCTGTAGGACTTGGCGCATAACGAACACGGACTTTGTCTGACATCTTAATATATCCCCTTTTATACTTTTGATTACTTTTTATTATAACACGACAAATGCGCTAGTGACATCACTAGCGCAAAACTCATCTTCTCTTATTTTCTTTTCGAGATATCAGGTATTTATTCTACCCATTTTTTGACTTTATCTTGGTTGTCATCGACCCATTTCCGTGCTGCATCTGCCGGTTCTGTTCCTTCTGCAATATCGAGCATAACAGCTTCCATATCGTCGACTGTCCAATGGAACTTGTCCATAATTGCATAGGCTTCTGGATCATCTTGCTCAAAGCCGTCACGAACCATTGTATTAATCGTTTCGCCTTCACCAAAGACACTTTCTGGATCCTCTAGATATTTCAAATCAAAACTGGCGAACATCCAGTGTGGTGACCACCCTGTCACAATAATATCTTCTTCTTTTTGATAGGCTTGTTTCAGAGCCGTTGTCATTGCACCCGTGGACGACGCTTGCAGATTCCAACTAGAAAGGTTGGAGTAAGTTTCTATAGCTGTTTCAGATGAATTCATAATACCTGCACCTGGCTCAATCCCAGTGAGCTGTTGTCCTGCTTGATCAGTTAAGTCAGTGATACTATCGACATCCATATAATCAGGGACGACAAGTCCTGTCTTAGCGCCTTCTAGATTAGGACCTAAATCTTCCATTTGATCGCCATATTCTGCTAGCTGAGCTTCATGCGTGACTGGTAACCAAGCTGCTACCATCGCATCTGATTCCCCTTGAGCAATGGATTGCCACATGACAGCATTATCCAAAGGTACCATCTCAACTGAATATCCTTCATCTTCTAACACTTTCGCAATCACATTGGTCGAGGCGATCTCAGTATCCCAGTTGACATATGCCAACTGGACACTTTTACCAGCCGAACCAAACTGTAAACCCTTTGATTGAAAAGCACCTTCACTTCCGATGGACAACACAAGTCCAACTACCATCAAAGCGACTATTAATCCTTTTTTTAAGTATTTCATATAGTCTCCTTTCCTCTTGGCATAGTCTTATTTACTATCACTATTGACCCATTGCGTCATTCGGTCGATAACAATTGCAAGGACAACAATAGCTAACCCTGCAACAAAACCGGTCCCAACTTCAGCTGATTGGACAGCATAAAGGACTTGACGGCCTAAGCCTGGTGCCCCGATCATCGACCCAATAACAACCATAGACAAGGCTAACATCACTGTTTGATTGATGCCTGCCATGATGGTGTTTTTAGCCAGTGGTAGTTCCACTTTAAACAGTTTTTGAGCACCGGTACTCCCGAATGAATCTGCCGCTTCAACTAGTTCTCCCGAAATCTGACGAATGCCAAGATTAGTAAAGCGAACTGTTGGTGGTAGAGCGAAAATCACGGATGCAAACGCGCCTGGTACAACTCCTATCCCAAAGAACGCCACTGCTGGGATTAAATAAACAAAGGCAGGCATTGTTTGCATCAAATCAAGAATAGGTTTGATGATAGCATTCGCGATTTCATTTTTAGCAGCTAGAATGCCTACGGGTACACCAATAACTATCGCAATGATGCTAGAGATAATCACTATGGATACAGTACTCATTAAGCTGTCCCATAACCCTTGGTTCAAAACATAGCCTAGACCGACCAATACAAACGTTGGTAAACCCAGTCTTTTTTTCGAAACAAAATACGCGATTACAGCGATTACCAGGATAAATAATGCTGGTGGAATCACTAAGAGTAAGTTTGAAAAACCGCTGATTACCCAGCTACCTGATGTTTGTAGCGAATCAAACAAACCGCCTAACACATTGGTCAACCAATCTGTTGCAGCTTCGACCCAACGAGCTACAGGTAATACTGGTAGTGGCCATAAATTAGTCATTACTGTCGTCCCCCTCGTCTTGTGCTAACATATCAATAATTTGTTTTCTGATGATTGTCCCTTTTAGATGGTTGTCGTCATCGACCACAGCAACAGGCGTCACTGATTCTTTCATCAATTCAAATATTTCTTGGATTGGTGTTTCCAGTTTGACTTTTGGTACATCCGTCTTCAAGACATCCGTCAATACCAGATTTCCTTGTTTTCCTTTTGACTTGATGTAATTAAGCACATCACTATCGACTAAGTAACCTTGTAACTTACGGTCACCATCAATCACTAATAAGCTAGATAGTGATTCGTCCCTCATCCGTTGTAACGCAACTCTCAATCCACTATGAGCACTGTTCAAGTAGAATTCTGGACGACTCATAATGTGTTCAGCTGTCAGAACTTTCGTCCGATCAACATCTTCTACGAAACGCTCAACGTAGCGGTTAGCCGGATTCGTTAGTATTTCCTCACCCGTGCCAATTTGAACGATCTCGCCATCCTTCATCAGAGCAATTCGGTCCCCAATCCGTAAGGCTTCATTTAGGTCATGCGTGATAAAAACAATCGTTTTATTAACTTTTTCTTGCAATTCAACGAGCTCATCTTGCATGTCTCTTCTAATCAATGGATCTAGTGCCGAGAAGGCTTCATCCATCAATAGTATCTCAGGGTCATTGGCCAGTGCCCGTGCGAGCCCAACCCGTTGTTGCATCCCTCCAGATAGTTGATCTGGATATTGATCCTTATACGTCAATAAGCCTGAATTATCTAATGCTTTCTCTGCTCTCTCTTGACGTTCTTTCTTTGGAACACCTTTAACTTCAAGACCGTATTCTGTGTTTTCTAAAATCGTTTTATGCGGGAATAATCCGAAATTTTGGAACACCATACTGATTTTGTTTCGCCTAAAATCACGTAATTCCTCTTTATTGAATGTCGTGATGTCTTTGCCATCAATATAGACGTGTCCGCTTGTTGGATCGATCAACCGATTCAACATTCTGACAAGTGTCGACTTTCCAGATCCTGATAGACCCATGATGACAAATATCTCGCCTTGTTCAATTTCAAGCGAAGCTTGATTGACCCCAACCGTCGCTCCTGTTTCAGAGACGATATCTTCTTTTGACTTGCCCTCAGCAAGTAACTTTCTTGCACGTTCGGTTCGTTTACCGAAAATTTTTGATAACTTTTCAACTTTGATCGTTACCATACAGAACTCCCTTCGAAAATATATATTATTCAAATTTATATCCAACTATGCTAATGTAACATGAAAACGGATGACTGTGCAAATCATGTGTTCAACTATGGAGGACATAAAAGCCTTATAATTATTGTTATATCAGCTTTTGAAATAAATTTGAAAAAGTTTTCCGGGTGCATCCCTCGCGGTTTGCTTATATTTTATATATTTATAATTATATCTGTTGCAAGGTTGCAAGCCTTCACTGCCTCTCTCCTTGCAGCAACAAGGCATAAAAATAGAGAGGTAAGACACCAAATGTCCTACCTCTCTAAAGAGTACGTCTATGCTCTATTCAACCTAACGTTGTCGTGTTTATTTCAAGAAATATTTATCGGTCACGCTTAGATCTTCATCTAAATCGTAAACCAACGGAACACCTGTTGGGATTTCTACGCCCATGATGTCATCGTCTGAAATTTGTTCTAGATATTTGATCAAGGCTCTTAAAGAGTTACCGTGAGCAGCAACCAAGACCGTTTTATGGTCTAAGATTGCTGGTGCGATTTGATCTTCCCAAAATGGAATAACACGTTCCAAAGTCGTTTTTAAGTTTTCGCCTTGCGGAATAACTTTCTTTTGTAAATGAGCATAACGACGATCATTTTTTGGTGACCGTTCGTCATCATTTTCTAGTAATGGTGGCAAGACATCGTATGAACGACGCCATTGGTGAACTTTTTCATCCCCATATTTTTCAGCGGTTTCTTTTTTGTTCAATCCTTGAAGAGCGCCATAATGACGTTCATTCAAACGCCAACTTTTAACTTCAGGAATCCAAAGTTGACCGGTTTCTTCTAAGATGATATGACCAGTTTTGATAGCACGTTGTAAGACAGAAGTGAATAATACATCGAACTGAATGCCAGTTTCTTTTAACAGTTGCCCTGCCTTAGTTGCCTCATTGACCCCATTTTCACTCAGTTTAACATCTTCCCAACCAGTGAATTGGTTGCTTAAATTCCATTCGCTTTGTCCATGTCTTACTAAAACTAATTTCATAAAATTCCATCCCTTCTGTTGTCTGATCTGCGTCCCACTAAGTGGTCACAAATCGTTTCTGAAAATATAACGAACCTTTCTCTTCTATTTTACTCTTTTATTTTGTTTTGTGAATGGGCTGGGCGAGCAAATATCATTCTTCCAGCATTTGTTTGTAGAGCACTAGTCACAACGACTGGTAATTTTTGATTCATATAGTATTGACCATCTTCTACCACAATCATTGTACCGTCCTCAAGATAAGCGACCCCTTGATTGCGTTCCGTTCCAGCCTTGATGATCATAATATTCAGCGTTTCCCCTGGAATCACGACTGGTTTGACAGCATTAGCTAGTTCGTTGATGTTTAAAACAGGGACCCCTTGAAACTCACAAACCTTATTGAGATTAAAATCATTGGTAACCACTACACCATCAATCAATTTTGCCAATTTGATCAACTTAAGGTCAACTTCTGGCACATCCTCGAAATCACCTTCATAACTCTCGACTGTAATTGCATCACTTTTTTGAAGGTCATTCAGAATATCTAACCCGCGGCGCCCTCTTGCTCTTTTGAGACTATCTGACGAATCAGCAATCAACTGCAATTCTTTCAATACAAAATTGGGGATTACTAAGGTTCCATCAACAAAACCTGCTTTCGCAACATCATAGATACGGCCATCAATAATCACACTTGTATCCAGTATTTTATACCGATGAAATTTATCACTCACCTTTCGGTCTAATAACGCTGTCTCTGAGTCTTTCTTTCGTCCACTTTGAAATAACTTACGCCAATCATCAACACGAGACGTTGCAACAGTGAAGCCTAAATACCCTAATAAGATTGCTAAGACCGGTGGCATGATTTGGTTAATGAATGGCACACCGATACTTTGGATTGGAATCAGGAAAAGAACGGCTAATAATAGTCCAATCAATGTTCCAACACTCCCAAATAGTAAATATACGGATGATTTTTGACTCAAAAAAGTTTCGATTTGCTTAATAGCTCGGATAATAGTGTCTTTCAATACTAATGATAACAAATAGAAAATAATGGCACCAATTACTAAATTGAATATAGATTGATTGACCATACTATCCCTTAAGCCAACATATTCCCAAAAATACGGTAAGTAAGAACCACCTAAGCTCCCACCGATAATGATAAGCACTAACGTAATAATTCGTTTAGCCATTAGCATATCACCTCGTTTTCTCTCTTTTTCATTTAATTACTCTTCCTTTCTTAAATCACTTTTCTTAAATCACTTTTGCTGATAAAACATCTATTGCAGAAACCATTGCTAAAACCATTTATTGCGATAACACTCCACTGCTACAGGAGTATCATGTGATAATAAAGTCAGTCTATCATACTTTAAGTGATAAAAAACGCTTGCACTCTTTTCTTATAGCTTCATTAATAACTTGTTCACAAAATATTCACTTTCTGTTTTCGGATGATACTCTAACAATGATGAATTCATCTTGCATTTGGAAAAACCTTCTTCACAACTTCCGTTAACGTCTTTGCGCCGACGACTTGAATTGATTTACTAGCCTTGATTAACGCTTGGGTATCGTTATTAGCTGGAATAAAGATACGTGTAAACCCAAGTTTTTCAGCTTCTTTGATACGATCTTCGATCCGACTAACACGTCTTAATTCGCCGGCTAACCCAATTTCTCCTACGAAGCAATCTGTCACTTTTGTTGCAATATCGTAATAACTCGATACGATACTGATAGCCACTGCAAGGTCAATAGCTGGCTCGTCTAACTTCAAACCACCTGTCGATTTAAAATAAGCGTCCTGGTTTTGTAACAGTAATCCTGTTCGTTTCTCCAATACGGCCATTAATAAAGCGACACGATTATACTCCAAACCACTCGTTGTTCTTCTCGCATTTCCAAAGACCGTAGGCGTAATCAAACACTGCACTTCAGCCAAGATTGGTCGTGTTCCTTCCATAGAAACGACCACTGCTGAACCAGCAGCATCAGCCAGTCTCTCCTCTAAAAATAATTGTGAAGGATTTTCAACTTCTGATAACCCCGTACTAGACATTTCAAATACACCAATTTCATTGGTTGAGCCAAACCGATTTTTAACAGCTCGCAGTAAACGGAAAGAATGATGTTTTTCGCCTTCGAAGTACAACACAGTATCCACCATATGTTCTAACATCCGTGGCCCTGCAATATTCCCTTCCTTAGTCACATGTCCGACAATGAATGTCGCTATTTTTTGACTTTTCGCTAATCGCATCAATACTGCAGTCGTTTCTCGTACTTGGGAAACACTCCCAGCTAGTCCATTGATATCCCCGATTTGCATCGTTTGAATTGAATCGACGATTAAATAATCTGGTTTTACACGGTCAATAGCTGACATGATCAATTCAAGGTCTGTTTCTGAATAGACGAGAAAATCATCGGCTGAAGTGCTCATTCGCTCTGCCCTCATCTTGATTTGAGCAGCGCTCTCCTCCCCGGAAACATATAAGACTTTTTTTCCCTTGCTCTGTAAGTGCAATGAGATCTGTAACAATAAGGTCGATTTTCCAATACCTGGATCCCCACCTATCAAAACCAAAGATCCTGGAACAATCCCGCCACCCAATACACGATTGAATTCTGAAAAATCAGTCTTGAATCTCGGTAAATCCGAGCTCTTGATTTTACCAATGGCTACGGGTTCACTTTCTAGTTTCCTTTCGCCACTTACACCACTATTTTTGCCTGAATTTGGGTTGAAATCTCTAAATGTATTCCATTCTCCACAATTTGGGCACTTTCCTAACCACTTTGGTGTTTCATAGCCACAATTATCGCAGAGATATATAGTTGATTTTTTCTTCGCCATTTTGGCTCCTATCCTCTGAGTTGATCAAAGACCAGATGATCCGAACCCACCTGTTCTTTTTGTCACTTTTTCGTTGTTTTCAGTATCAGCAATTAGGTATTTTTGAAAAATACCTTGCCCGACACGTTCGCCCTTTTTAATCTGATAGTCCTTAAGACCAAAATTCAATAATTGAAAAAAGATATGCCCTTCATTCGCAGTATTATCATAATAATCTGCATCTACAATCCCTACACCATTAGGTAACACCAGAAACTTTTTCAACGGGTTACTAGATCGATTCGTCAATTGGAGATACTCATCAGGCTGCATATAAGCCTTGATACCTGTCGGAACCAACTTAGGCTTCAGTAATGCCTTAGCAGCATCATAACCCTCATCAGAACTCTCTGCGACACTTACTTTCGTGATCTTTAGGAAAAAATAACGAATCAATTCCTTCCAAAAAGAAGGTAACACCATATCCTCAGCCGCCTCAAAATCGTACCCTGCTGCTTGTGTCGTAGACCGATAGGGTAATGATAGTCCTTTACCTTCATATGCTTTGATGATTTTAAACCCTCTTTTTATCATTGCTGAACTCCTAATTAGTTATTTATAGTTGTACTTTATGGTTCTACACTTTGTTTCCAATTTTCGTTTATGAAGTTTTTACTACTTTTTAATCACGGTAAAAATCACCGTTCTCATATCATTCAGTATAGCAAAACAAGTAGCTAATGTATTCAAAACAACTTCTAAAATAGGGGTAGAAAAACTAAAAATAAACGCCAATAAATCCATTATATTCCTTTTGTCACAAACAACATCAGTCCAAAGTCTTGTAGCACAAAAAGATCCGACAGTACTGTTTTTCTCAAAACGTTCCATATGAAAGAGTTTTGGTCACCTTGCTCTAAAAAGGGGGTAAAATTTTAGGCATGTTTGCTATACGTTTTTGAAAACCCTTTCTTTATAATTAATCTATCGAAAGGGGTAATTTTAATGGGACAAATTGAACTAAATCACATTTATAAAAAATATGACAACGCAACGGATTATTCCGTAACTGACTTTAACTTAGACATTCAAGATCGTGAATTCATCGTTTTCGTAGGACCTTCTGGTTGTGGTAAATCTACTACTCTTCGGATGATTGCTGGTCTAGAAGACATCACTAAAGGTGAGCTAAAAATTGGTGGAACTGTCATGAACGATGTAGCGCCTAAAGATCGTGACATCGCAATGGTATTCCAAAACTACGCTTTATATCCACATATGACTGTATTCGACAATATGGCCTTTGGATTGAAGTTGCGTAAATACAAAAAAACAGAGATTAAAGAACGGGTTGATCGTGCTGCTAAAATCTTAGGGTTGACTGAACTCTTAGATCGTAAACCTGCCGCTCTATCCGGTGGACAACGTCAACGGGTTGCTTTGGGACGTGCTATCGTACGTGACGCTCGAGTGTTCTTGATGGATGAACCATTATCTAACTTGGATGCTAAATTGCGGGTTGCCATGCGTGCTGAAATCGCAAAACTTCACCAAAGCTTAAACACAACTACAATCTATGTCACACATGACCAAACAGAAGCTATGACCATGGCTGACCGTATCGTTATTATGAAAGACGGTATCGTTCAACAAATCGGGTCTCCATCAGAAGTTTATAATAAACCAGTGAATGTTTTCGTTGCTGGATTTATCGGATCCCCTGCGATGAACCTATTTAAAGTTCATTATAAAGATGGCTTGATCACGAATGGCCAAGGGTTACAATTATCTGTTGTTGGAGGTCGTAAGAAAGAATTAGATTCTAAAGGCTATAACGACAAAGATTTGATCTTTGGTATTCGTCCAGAAGATATTGAAAGCGAACAGATCGCTCTTGATGTCAACCCAGGTAGCCGTGTCACTGCTACAGTTGACGTTGCTGAATTACTAGGTGCTGAAATCATGCTTTACAGTAAAGTTGGAGATACTGAATTTATCGCTAGTGTTGACGCTCGCGAAATCCACAAACCAGGTGATTCAGTAGATTTAGCCTTCGATATGAACAAAGCTAAATTCTTCGATATCGATACTGAAGAAGTTATCGACTAACAGTTGCACTATTGTTAAATAGCAACTGAAAGTTCCTAAAAGTAGTCCCCCTCCCTCAAGGCTTTGCCACCTTGAGGGTTTTTATTTTGCCAGCTACCTCTTTTTTAGGCGTTCATATTGTTTGACTCTCTGACGGCATTGCCTTGATAATATAACTATAGGCTATTAGTAAGATTAATCGTGTTAGTAGTAATAGTCCGTATTAGAATCACGTCCCTAAAGGTAAACATATTGCATCTATCGGAACCACACAAGGAGGAACATAATGAATTATCAACAATTCTATATCGATGGTGAATGGGTATCCTCAAGCGGTACTGAAACAATCGATGTTTTAAATCCTGCCACAGATGAAGTGATTGACAAAGTATCTGCTGCAACTACAGAAGATGTTGATCGAGCTGTCAAAGCTGCAAAAAAGGCTTTTCCTAGTTGGTCTGCATTAACCGTCGCAGAGCGTGCTAGCTATTTCAAAAAATTGAAACAAGCACTGAAAGATAACTTAGGCACATTAGCTGATTTAATGACCGCTGAGTTAGGTGCTACAACACGTTTTTCTCATGATGTACAAGTCACAATGTCTATCAATGAAATGGAAGCTACGATACGTGCAGCTGAAACCTATCAATTTGACCATTATATTAGGGATGCTTTAGTAACTGCTGAACCGATTGGTGTTGTTGCTTGTATCTCACCTTGGAATTATCCTTTGAACCAAATTCAACGGAAAATCTCCCCAGCTCTATTAGCTGGCAATACTGTCGTCGTAAAACCAGCTACTGAGACACCACTAACAGCTCTATACTTTGCTAAGTTGATTGACGAAGTCGGCTTTCCAGCTGGTGTTTTCAATATTTTAACTGGTTCCGGTTCTAAAGTTGGGACAGGGATTGCCTCCCACCCAGATGTAGATGTCATTTCCTTTACAGGCTCAACTGAAGTTGGAGAGAAGTTATACGCAGCTGGTAGTAAGGGAATTAAGAAGATTATTCTCGAACTAGGTGGTAAATCACCAATGCTATTGCTACCAGGTGGGAGTATTAAAACCGCTGTTAAAAAGACACTTGGGACCATTATCAATAACCAAGGACAAAGCTGTAGTGCTTTGACGCGTCTGATCGTTCCTAAAGATGACCTAAAAGCCGTTCAAGAAGAACTGCTAGCACAGTTAAAAGACGTCAAAATCGGGGATCCTACTCTAGAAGATACAGATTTAGGTCCAGTTGTTTCAGCTAAGCAAGAAGAAACAGTGTTAGGGTATATTGCTAAAGGGAAAGAAGAAGGAGCCACTATTTTAACAGGTGGAAACAAAGTAGATTGCCCTGGTCACTATATCGAGCCAACTGTCTTTGTGGATGTCAAAAATGACATGACGATTGCTCAAGAAGAAATTTTTGGACCAGTCCTCACAGTGATTCCATATGAGTCTGTAGAAGAAGGTATCACGATATCAAATGATACAACGTATGGTCTATCGGGGGCAGTAGTCGGTCCGGATGAAGATGAAGCTGTTGCGATTGCGAGAAAAATCAGAACTGGTAACGTCATGGTCAACGAGGGCGCTGTCACCGCTGACTCGCCATTTGGAGGCTATAAAGAATCAGGCATCGGCCACGAAAAAGGTGTCTATGGTTTTGAAGATTACCTCAATATCAAAGCTATCCTGAGATAATAAGAGATAGTAAGAGATAGTAAGAGATTATAAGGGAAGAAGGTCTGAATCTAGCGATTCAGACCTTCTTCTATATTATTTGGAATACACTATATTGTAGTTGAAAAACACTATATTTAAGTTGAAAGACATTGATTTAGTTGAAAGACATTATACTGACGTGATGGACACTAAAGACATTAACTAATGAAAATACAGTGGTTATTTTAACTTTTCTTCGGTTTGTTGCACTAAATCAGTGGGGGTTTGTTTCATCACTTGTTGATTGAAATTGCTATACTGTAATGTCGTAGTATTAAGTAATTGATCCTCAGCATCATATGCCTTCAACCGTAACAAGCTGATTCGATTCTCAGCATCAGCAGTCACGGTCATTTCCATTTTCTTAGTCCCAACCAGACTAACTCTGAAAAGATCACCAATAGTTTCAAATGCCTCTTGATTTGTAATCGTAACGGACCCATCACTCCCAAAGCCAGCTGATTTCCAAACCAAAACATCATTCATCTGTTCTACCACATCTATAGCTTGAGAGTAGGTTAAGCTAATAGAATTACTCAACAGAGGACCTGGATCAACGACTGACTGCCAGCCACTACTGTTTTCATTCATGAAGCTACCCTCTTCATTAACCATGAACTCTGTTTTGTTCGCCTTAGTTCCCTTGACTTTGTCAATTCTCGTGCCATATGCTTGATTACTCGTTAGCCAGGCAGCACCATCTGAAATGACTTTAGTGGTAACAACCTTATCCTTAGAAGATGTTGATTTAGCCACATCATCTTTCTTAGTTTCGGACTCACTAGCCGCATCACTGTCGTCAGCGGCCTTATCACTGTTATCAGGAACTCCCGTCTCCGAATTCGTTTGGCTATCTGACTCTTTGATCATTTTGAAATGATAATTTTCAACATCACCTGCAGCATCTTTAATAGCATAACCAATTTCGCTATTATAGAGTTTTTGTTGTTCACAGCCACTAAGATTGATCATTAAAAAAACAAGGAATGAGACCATCACCATATATCGAATGACCTTTCGCATATCATCTAATCCTCCATTTATGATTCTTTACAGTCATGACTAACTGACTCATTTAGCTGATTTTATGATTTTTAAACAGCTCTAAACATATTATTTCACTCAACTAGCTTACCATAATTATGACAAAAAAGAACCATCAGATGATGGTTCTCGACCTTTTGGTTCCACTTCAAAACACACTACGTTTTACAATAGCACCTGTTAATAGTATTAGAAGTTGAAATAAGTGTCATGCTCCCATTTGGTTACTTGTGAACGGTAAGCTGACCATTCAACTTGTTTGGTTTCCACAAAGTTGCCGTAAATATGACGTCCCAATGCCGCTTGCATGACATCATCACGTTCAAGTTCTTCCAATGCTTCTCTCAAATCTGTTGGAAGATCATGGATACCAGCATTAGCCCGTTCTGCTTGTGTCATGGCGTAAATGTTACGGTCGATTGGAGTTGGTTCTTCTAATTTACGTTTGATACCATCAAGACCTGCTTTTAAAATGGCGGCAAGAGCAAGATATGGGTTAGCCGTTGGGTCCACACTTCTCACTTCAATACGCGTTGATTTACCGCGAGATGCTGGAATACGAATCAATGATGATCTGTTTTTAGGACTCCAAGCAATGTACACTGGTGCTTCAAACCCAGAAACTAATCGTTTGAACGAGTTGATAGTTGGGTTACAGATAGCAGTCATTGCTGGAGCATGATCTAAAACACCTGCAATGAAATGACGACAAGTTTCACTCAATCCTAATTCATCTGATTCATCATAGAATTTGTTGTCATTTCCACCAAACAAAGAAACATTACAGTGCATCCCAGATCCTGAAATACCATAACGTGGTTTTGCCATAAATGTGGCATGAAGACCATGTTTACGGGCAATCGTCCGCACAACTAATTTAAAGGTTTGGATTTGGTCACAAGCCTTCAAAGCGTCAGCATATTGCCAGTCAATCTCGTGTTGTCCAGGTGCAACTTCATGGTGAGAAGCCTCAATATTGAAGCCAATTTTTTCAAGTTCCAAGGTAATATCACGACGGCAGTTTTCGCCTAGATCAGTTGGTGCTAAATCGAAATAGCCACCATGATCATTCAAGTGCTCAGTAGGAAAACCTTTATCGTCTAGCTTGAATAAGAAAAACTCTGGTTCAGGACCAAGGTTGAAATCTGTAAAACCGTGTTCACGCATCTCCTCTAAAACCAAGCGCAAATTTGAACGAGGATCTCCAACAAACGGTACTCCTTCAGGTGTTCTGATATCACAAATCAAACGAGCGATCTTCCCATTTTCATCACTCATCCAAGGGAAAATCAACCAAGTGTCCAGATCAGGATATAGGTACATATCACTTTCTTCGATTCTAACAAACCCTTCGATTGAGGAACCATCAAACATTAATTTGTTATCTAGCACCTTATCCAATTGGCTAATAGGGACTTCCACATTCTTGATTGTCCCTAGGATATCCGTGAACATTAATCTCAAATACCTTACATCGTTCTCTGTAGCACTCGTTACAATATCTTCCTTGGTAAACTTTGTCATTGATTATTCCTCCTACTTTTGTGAGCCATTGCGATTCAACTGACTTATTTCCATAAACTCCTTGTAAAAAATGCGTCTAACATCTTCATCCGTCAGTGTCTCTTTCGGTTGGCTATACGAAACAGACCCTGTCGATTGCTTATTTAGACTCAATTGACGTTGTATAGCACTGATTTTGTAGCCTTCTGCTAGCATATCTTTGATATCCAACAATAAGTCCACGTCGTTCAGTGAATACAATCGTCTATTAGTTTCAGAACGTTCGGGATCAATCAATTTTTGCTCTTCATAATATCGAATCTGCCTAGCAGTTAAATCAGTCAACTTCATCACTGTTCCAATCGGAAATACAGCCAAGGACCTTCTCAATTCTTTTTCGCTCAAAAACTGTCACTCCTTTACTTTCTTCGGCTAATTGACTATGCTTAGTTTATTCATCTTAACCATTCAAGTCAATTGTTGACTAACATTTTATGTTACATTATATTACAAATAACTACCCTAAAAATCAAAGAGGTTACATATTATGACATCTGAATCGCATAATCTCCCCTTAAAACGCGCTGAAAAAGGAGTTTGGATCAGTATTTTTAGTTATATTGCCATTGCCTGTCTCAAAACAGGTGTTGGCTTTATTTTTAATTCCAGAGCTTTAATCGCTGATGGTTTAAACAACTTTACGGATGTCGTTTCCTCAGTCACTGTTTTGTTAGGGCTAAAAATCGCTCAACGACCTAGCGATGAGAATCATCCTTATGGCCATTGGAAATTTGAAACCATAGCCAGTCTAATTACTTCTTTCATCATGGCTTTCATTGGATTACAACTCCTAACGAATGCGATCAAGAGCATTCTATCTGGGAATCATCCTGGTCGTTTCAATCTCTTAACTATCTCAGTTGCCTTTCTCTCCGCCATAGCTCTTTTTTTTGTCTACCTTCACAATTCTAAACTCGCCAAGTCGGTGAATTCTAAAGGGTTGATGGCAGCTTCAAAGGATAATCTTAATGATAGTCTCACTAGCATCACAACGGCCATTGCTTTGATCGCTGCTAACTATGGTTTTGGTTGGATTGATAGTGCTATGGCTTTGTTAGTGAGTTTGATTATTTTAAAAACAGCTGTTGCCATTTTTAGAGAAGCCGTATTCGAATTAAGCGATGGCTTTGATCAAGATGATCTCGATCAATACATTACTCTGATTATGAACCACGATGGCGTCTCACATGTTGATAGCATCAAAGCCAGATATTATGGAGCAAATATCTATGTCGATACGACTATATCAGTCAATCCTAGTCTGACCGTTAAAGAAAGCCACAAAATAACAGAAGACATCGAGGACGAATTAAAGGCGAGATATCACGTTGCCTTTATCGATATCCACGTTGAGCCCGATGATATACCAGACGCGAACAGAAGCGCTTCTGCGACCGCATCTCTTAATGAGCATCATGACCAGCACTCGAAAAAGTAAGAACTAGTCTATTACTTTCACTCCTTTAGAAATTATTTTTTATCTCATTTGGATTCTATTTAGGTCCTACGTCTGATACTTATAGGATAGAAGTGATGTATACTGTATAATAGCACCAAACTTCTCAATTCATTAGTTACATCAGTTTATTTTAAGGAGTGATATTATGACAACTAATCAACGGTTAAAGTTAAAGGCAAAAGGTAAGGAGCTTGTGAGAAGAGACTATCTCACCTGGCTGATCGTCGGTATTTTCTTAATAGTAGATGGTTTTCGGACTACCTTTGAAGCAACAGATTCCTACAATTCTGGCGATATAACGGGGAGCTTTTCAACTTCAACCACCTCAAATAATATAGGGATTGCAACGATTACGGTATTGATAGGTGGCGCTATGATTGGACTGTTGGTCTTAGCGATTACAGCCATTATTCGTTACTCTATAACGGTTAGTTTAAAACAGTTAGCCATCGAAGGCTTAAAAGGAAAGCAAGTTTCTAGAATGGATACCTTGATTTATGGCTTCAAAGAATCTCTGGGTAGAAATGTTTTATCCCTGTTCTTAACAGACCTCTACACGGTATTATGGACGTTTCTACTAATCATACCCGGTATCATCAAAGGCTATTCTTACTCAGCAGTTCCCTATATTTTAGTTAAAGATAAAACCATCAGTGCTACTGATGCCATCTCACTTAGCCAACGTGTCATGGACGGTCATAAGTGGGAATATTTCGTTTTACAATTCACTTTTATCGGCTGGTATATTCTGACCATGATTCCTCTAGTTGGTCTGTGGGTTTATCCTTATACTGAAGCTACTTATACAAGCTATTTCAATGATTTGTTAGAAGTCTATTACCCAAGTGATAGTGGGTCAAGTTATTCTGCAATTGATACCGACGACCAAGATGATGATGAAGATTCCTTCTCCATCCATTCTGATTTTTGATTCTTAATTGGTCAATTCAAAAAGCATTCCGATGATAACACGCGGAATGCTTTTCTCTTTGTCTTTTTTTCTTTTTTTTATTTTCTTTTTTATTTAGTCATTTTGACTTTCTCATTATACTTTTTCATTTTACAGCACACTATTTCATTTTTTATTTGTAGTCTTGATTTTTATTTTTGTCGTAGTTCTTAAACCAAAGACTTAGCTATTTTCTCCCGATCGATTTTTGACGTCACATCAGTGAGATGACCATCTTCCATTCGATAGATATAATCGCATTTGGTGATTAATCGCAAATCATGTGTCACCATCACGACAGCACATTGTCGTTGTCGAACTTCTTTCGCAAAAATATCGATGACATCATGGGCTTTTTCGGAATCCAAACTCGCCGTTGGTTCATCCGCTAAAATGATATTAGCATCATTATATAATGCTTTTCCGATTGCTACACGCTGCCGTTCACCACCTGAAAGATCACTAGGGTATTTTTTTGATAAGGAAGTAATGCCTAATCCTTCGAAGATTTCCGTGACTTTATCTGTTTGCTTCGGCCTTTTTGCCACTTTATCAATCAGAAAAAATTGCTTCTCAACTGTCAGAAAAGGGACCAAATTCGATGCTTGTAATATAAATCCAATATGGTCGAATCGAAAAGCTGTCTTGTCTTTCTCACTTAGTTGATTGAACGCTTGATGATCTAATTCAACACTGCCTTCAGTTGGTTCTTGAAGTCCAGCCATTACAGTCAATAGTGTACTCTTACCAGAACCACTTGGCCCAATGATTGCTACAAATGTTCCCGTTTCCACCGTGAAAGTTGTTGGTGCAAGTGCCATTACTTGCGTATGGCCAGATCCGTAGATTTTACTGACATCTTTTAAAGCTATAACTGTTTCACCCATTATTTTCTCACTCCTAACCAATAGCGGTGACTGGATCAATGCGACTGATCGACCTGACGGAAAAAAGACCTCCCAAAACAGCGACTCCAATCAATAGTATCGTGACCCCTACTAAGAACCAGGTATTTAGCATAAAGGGCACTGTATCGGGCAGTAGTGCAGCCGTCAATAATGTCAGAGCTAGGCCAATCAACGTTCCAATTGTCGCTAGTAAAAAGGTCTGTGCAATAACAGAGCGACTGATATAGCCATTCCCGATACCTTGTGCTTTCATGATGCCAAACATACTTTTTTTCTGTAACGTCAAAATATAGATGAAGATGCTAATAACCAAGGCTCCAATCACTACAAGAAAGCCAATCATCAATACAAATGTCAACACTTGGGCGGTATAACCCGGCAAATCATTAATAAAAGTATTGATGGGGACAACTACCGTATCATCCGGTCGATTCGATTCAGGCAATGACTGATTAACTACCATAGCATTGATAACATCATCGAACGGCGCTTGTCCATTCGTACCATATGCGACTTGCCGCCATGTTTTTAAATTAGTATAAACAACTGGGACAACACTAAATTCTGTTGTTTCAGTCACACCTACCACATTCAATTTATCATCATCATTGGCAAGTGTGATCGCATCACCAACCTTGATACCACTGTTCAATAGTTTTTCGCTTACGACAACTTCATTATCATTTTTGATTGTTTGTCCCTCTATTATTTTTGGTGCCACAAAACTCTCAGGGTCGATACCAAATAGGGTGATATTTTCATTGGCATCCGTCCCTTCTTCAATAGATGTCGCTGCTTGACCAATTGGAGCAGCTTGTAGTACATCTGTTTGTTTAAAATCACTCAGCCTTAATTGTGAACGAGCTAGCAGATTATTAGCATCTTCCTGTAGAATTACTTCACTAGCATGCCAACTATCTACTGCTGAGCGATTTGCCTGAGCCAATCCATATGCTAACCCCGTTAAAAAATAGATCAGATAAGCAATCAAAAACATCATGGAGATAATCAATGTAAAACTTCTCTTCGAATAAGTCATCTCGTTCCAAGCTAAAAACATAGCCTTCCTCTTTTCTGAATTTATCTCAATTATTGTAATCTCACGACAAAATTGTGACACATTTACTGATACTAGCCTCTCCATTATAAAGTTACAGTTGCGCGACTTGCAATTTATATGATTTTAAATAATTGTTTTAACTAAACACACTGAGTATTATTTGAATAGTGATTCTAAGTCGTTACTCTAAGTAGTGACTATAGCGAGTAGCTCTGAGTCTATAATGAATCATAATTCTAACTACCTTTTTGATTTCATACACAAAAAAGCACTTACCTTCTTAATTGAAAAGAAAGTAAATGCCTTTTCTATTTGGACAATAAACAGTGAAGTGCCTGACAGAATTACTTACTTATCTATTAGCACAGTGATAACATGCCTCAAGAGGTGTATTTATGCCCAAACGTTTTCTAAAACATTTGTTTGCGTCCGGTCTGGTCCGACAGAGAAAGTACACAGTGGTAGACCAACGAGTTCTGATACACGTTCAACATAATGGCGTGCATTCTCTGGCAATTCTTCCAGAGTTTGACACGACGTGATATCCTCTGTCCAACCTGGTAGAGCTTCGTAGATTGGTTTACAGTGACTCAATTCTACTAAACTTGCAGGGTAACGATCAATATGTTCTCCAAACTCATTTTCATAAGCCACACAGATTTTGACGGTATCCAAACCAGTCAAAACATCAATACTATTTAAAGAGAGATGCGTCAATCCAGAAACACGTTTTGAATGGCGCATAACAACTGAGTCAAACCACCCAATACGACGTGGTCTTCCCGTGACAGTCCCAAATTCACGTCCTGTCACACGAATTTGATTTCCAATCTCATCAAATAATTCTGTTGGAAAAGGACCATCCCCAACTCTTGACGTATAGGCCTTGCAAACGCCAACTACTGTATTAACCTTAGAGGGACCTACACCTGTACCGACTGTTACACCACCAGCAACTGGGTTAGAGGATGTGACGAAAGGATACGTTCCTTGATCGATATCCAACATAACCCCTTGTGCCCCTTCAAATAAAACACGTTTTCCTGCATCTAAGGCATCATTTAAAACAACTGAGGTATCGCAGACATATTTTTTAATTTGTTGGCCATAGTCATAAAATTCTTCAAAAATAGTCTCGAAGTCCAATGGGTCATGATCATAGATTTTGACAAATAGTTCGTTTTTCTCAGCTAAGTTTCGCTTTAAACGTTCTTTAAAAATGTCACGATCCAACAGATCAGCAACTCTAATACCGACACGAGCGGCTTTATCCATATAAGCAGGTCCGATACCTTTGTGGGTCGTCCCAATCTTGTCATCGCCCTTAGCAGCTTCTTGTAACTCATCTAATAAAATATGATACGGTAGAATGACATGTACACGATCCGAAATTCTCAATGACCGTGTATCGATGCCGCGCCCTTGTAAACCTGCTAGTTCTTTCACAACGGACTTTGGATTTAAAACAACACCATTACCAATCACACTGATTTTTTCTGGATTAAAAATCCCAGAAGGAATCAATTGCAGTTTATAAGTATCGCCACCAAATTGAATCGTATGTCCTGCATTATCGCCACCTTGATAACGCGCTATTACCTCTGCATTCTCGCTCAAAAAATCAGTGATCTTACCTTTACCTTCATCGCCCCATTGTGTTCCAACAACTACTACTGAAGACATTATGGACACCCCACCATTTATTGTTTTATTTCACAATGATAAGTGTACCAATAATACCACTGGGTTTCAATAAACCACTTTGAAATTATGAACAGCAGGAACCTCAACTTCTGGGTGTTCTTTGATGTATTGGGCAATCAATTCTGTCATATCCGTTCCATATTCCCTAATGATTTTCTCCGGACCAAACATGGCAAAGTTTCCACCGCCAACTGCCCGGTACTGATTCAACACGATTTCGTATGGTGCTTTTAGGTCAATTGGGGTCCCTTTGTACCGTAATCCTACAACTCTTTGACCCTCTGGCTTTGAAATATCAAAGGTGTAATCAATGCCCGAAAACATATCATAATTATAGTACTGTGGCTTTGGAATATAATAATTTGGATTGATCGTGATTTGCCCATCTGAGAGCGTAAAGAAGGCAGCGCATTGCTCTAATGCCTCCACTAGATCCTTACCGGAAACAGACAAAACAGCTAACGTATTCGTATAGATATAGTTAATCACGATATCTCTCATCGTGATATCACCTTTAAAGCCTGGTGCCTTTTGGTTGAACAGTGCTGTAGCAGAGATATCGCAACCAGTTGCCCAACTTTGGACGGCATTAATAAAAGTCACATACGGATGTGTCTCTAGACGAGCTTTATTGGGATCTGTTATCGACATATCCGTTTTGACCGTGCCAATAGGTTGATCTAACCACTTTTCTACCTGCTCTTCTAAAGGCCTCACTTTTGCTTTTAAATTGAGGTCTTCTGTCACATCTGTTAAATGATGTAAGTCAATGGTTGCATCAGTAATCGTACGTGTCGGTTCATCGATTTGGAGCGTAACAACCGCAACATACTCTCCCTTATGGCCGGGTTGACTATAGAATGTCTTGCTATGTTGTCCAACATATAACCCGTGCTGATGTCCAGTAAACAAGACATCGATAGCTTCAAATTGTTCTAGTAACTGGTAGCCTTCATTCTCTCCAGTTGGTTTTTCAAGCATTTTCTCTGTCTTAGGATCTGCTTCAAAGCCTCCATGATAAGAAACCACGACAAAATCTGCAGAAGCTTGAACAATTGGTAACCAGTGTCTGAGTGCTTCAACTGCCGATATGAAGCGGAAATCCTTAATATTCTCCGGATTTTCCCAATGTGGAATATACTGAGTCGTTAACCCAATAATGCCAACTTTGAACTGTCCCACATCTTTTACGAGATAAGGTGTGCCAAAGTAAGGTTCTCCATCCGTATTCAACACATTTGCTGCCAAGTAAGGAGCAGTACTCGCTTCAACTGCCTCTTTAAGATAGTCTACACCGTAGTTGAACTCATGATTACCTAATACACGGGCTACTGGATGCAGCTCATTTAAAAACTCACTCAATATACGTGGTGTTTTTACCTTATCTTTGACAAAAGAAGCCAACGGAGACCCTTGAATAAAGTCCCCGTTGTCGATATAAAGCTTTTCATCTGCAGAAATGTTCTTCAAAAGGCTGCTGACTTTCAACAAGCCAAGCGGAAGATTCATTTCTTTTTGGGTAAAATCAGTCGGATAAAGGTAGGCATGGATATCGCTCGTTGAAACAATTGCGAGTTTCATGCTACCACACTCCCTTGATCAAACGTGTCCGTAATTTAGTTGAGATATATTCTACGATCAGAATCAGAACGACCAGACCTACAAGGATAGAACCTACTTGATTCCAACGATAGGCATTCATGGCAAAGATTAGAGGTGCTCCAATACCACCAGCACCAACTAGTCCAAGAATACTGGCATCTCTTAAATTCATGTCAAAACGATATAGAATCGTGGATAGAAAACTAGCGACCAATTGTGGAATCACTCCATAACGGACTTTACTAAAACGAGTACACCCAATGGCATCTAAAGCTTCAATCACACCACGATCTATTTCTTCAATACTATCACTGAACAATTTCGTCAACATACCAATTGAAATAACACTCATCGTCATGACCCCGGCAAATGCTCCCGGACCTGTCACGCGAATAAACATCAATCCATAAACGAATGACGGAATCGTCCGAATAAACATAATCACAAGCTTTGCGATTGTCGAAATAACTGGTGGGACTATATTTGAAGAGGCTAAGAATGCTAATGGCATTGCAAAAACGCCACCAACGATTGTCCCCAAAAATGCTATAGCAATCGTTTCAAACAGCAAGTATGGAATCCCTTGCTTCGTCCAATTGAATAAGAGTTCTGTATCAGGGGTCACAATACCGTGAATGATATTTTTAGCCACTGACATACTATCACCGTTTGTACCACTAGAACTAATCCCTGTGACTGACCATGCTAAAAGTCCAACAATAATCAAAAACATAATCAGGATATAGCGATGATTTTTTGGTGCTAACTTTAATTTTTCAATATAAGCTTGTTCCATACGATATCCCCCCTATTTCACTTTCGAGCGCAGATAAGCACTTGTACGCTCGATGATAAATACAGTTAGAAACAATAAGAGTAAAATCGTACCAACGTTGTTATATGCCCGCCAACCGATTTGTTCGTTGATGATTAATCCAATACCACCAGCACCAACATAACCTAGGATTGCAGCATAACGGACGTTTCCTTCAAAATTATAAAGACTGGTTGAAATGAAGAGCGGTAAAATTTGTGGCATGATACCATAACGAAATGCCATAATTTTCGTACACCCGATAGAGGTCAAAGCCTCAAATGCACCCATATCCGTGTTTTCGATACTTTCGTATGTCAGTTTGCCGACATATGAGAAAGAGAACAAGAAGATGGCTACTAGTCCGCTTAACGACCCAATCCCAAAAATATAAGTCATCACAAGTGCAGAAACTAATGTAGGAATTGTCCGAATGATACTGAATATAAACTTGAAAATGCTGGTAATGGCTTTATTACCAATCATATTATCTGCCGCTAAAAAAGCAAACGGTAAGGATAGGCTTGCTCCCATTAAAGACCCTAGTAATGACATTTGGATTGTTTCTAATAATGGTTTCCAAACATTTTTTAAATAACCAAAGTTTGGTTGCAACATTTGTTGCAGAATCGTAAAGAATTCTTTCCCACGAGTCATTAAAACACTTAGCTTAAATCCAGTCACATCAGCAGAGACATACATAGCGATGATAATCAGGACAAGGATTAGGAGGGTATAGCGACGTGGTTCTGTGACAGATTTACCGTTTTCTAGTTGGTAAGTTTTCTTTCGAAACATACTACTACTCCTCCTTGCCCATTACCTTATGATATTCATCACCATAGATATTGACTAAGACCTTGCGATCAACATCTTCTGCATAGCCGTCATAAACAATTAGACCATCTCTAATCCCGATAACACGTTTACAGTATCTCAGGGCTAGTTCGACATCATGAATATTGATCAAAATAGTCATCCCTAACTCTTCATTGACTTGCTTAAAGTAGTTCATCACTTCCACAGAAGTCACTGGGTCGAGAGAGGCAACTGGTTCATCTGCTAGAATGACTTTTGGATTTTGTGCCAATGTTCTTGCAAGGGCCACCCGTTGTTGCTGACCGCCAGACAATTGATTGGTTTTGCTAAATGCCTTATCCAAAATATCGACTTGGTCAAGTGAAGCTAGTGCTCTTAATTTTTGCTCTTGTGAAAAAACACCAAATAAGCGTTTAATAGGTGTCAACGTCGGAACAAATGCTGTCAACACGTTATTTATCACACTTGTTCTTTCAATCAGATTGAAGGATTGGAAAATCATTCCAATATTTTTTCTGAATTGTCTTAAAGACTTTCCTTTGATTGATGCTACATTCACATCATCGACTAGCAATTTTCCTGCAGTGATCTCATGCATCTTGTTGATGGTACGAATCAAAGTTGATTTCCCTGCACCAGACTTACCAATAATTGCGACGAATTCACCATCCTGAATGGTCAGGTTGATGTCAGATAATGCCTTTGTTTTATTGGGATAGACTTTATCGACGTGTTCAAATTTAATCATGACTTACTCCTAACTACAATAAAGCAGGTTCACTAATAGATAGTAAACCTGACAGAATAGTTTCTAGATTGTTATTTTTAGTTTGTTCATAATTCTCCTAAAGATTTAAGACAGATTATTGGTTTTTAACGATTTCTTGTGCTTTTCTTTCACCGTCATAGTCACTGTCTTTAGCTGGTTCATAACCAGTATGGCTGTAGATGCTGATAACTTCTTTACCTTCATCTGTTTTTGCCAATTCAATGAATGCTTTTTGTAATGCTTCTTTAAATTCTGGAGTCATTTTATCAGAGTTCTTAGAAACACTGATTGTATCGTTATAAATGTTAGGTGAAACTCCGATGACATTTGTTTCATCAAAGATATCTTCTGAACGTCCAAATTCGCTTGTCCATGGTTCAGCATTGTCAATTCTTAAGTCAGCGTAACCAACGACGATATCAACTTGTCCTGAGGCTAAACGAGCCATTGAAGAGCCATAAGAATCAGCTTTCACGACATTATCTAGATCGTTGATTGTTTTGCCATAGTTATCTTCTAACCACATGTAAGGATAGATATAACCAGATGAAGATGAAGGTCCCATAACTGACCAAGTTGCTGAATTCAAGTCATCCCAAGTCAATTCTTCGCCATCATTGATTTTTTTACCTAATTCTTGCCCTTTTTCTGAAGGACCAGCAATTATCAATGATTTGTAGTAGGTTACTTGAGTGCCTTCTTCTTGAACTGTAGGTTTGTTATCATTCCAGTCTTTTGGATCTTCTGAATCGATACTTAATCCTTCACGAGTTGATGTTAATAATACTTCAGCGCCATCATCATACAGGACGTAGGTTCCACCTGGGATAAATCCGATATCTGTTGTTCCGGCTGATAATGCTTCCCCAACCCCTTCGTAACTTGTACCAACGGAAATATCGATTTTATTTACTTCGTAACCTTGATCTTTAAGTGCTGTTTTTAGTAAATCTCCTAATGGTTCAGTCGCTGCCGTGATTTCTTCAGGCGTCCGTGACGGTACGAAACCAATTGATAATTCGTCGATGGTTTTGTTTTCTGATGATGAACCTTCGTCTCCACCCTCTGAGTTATTATTTCCACAACCTGCTAATAAAGTCGTTCCTGCAACTGCAGCTAATAAAACTGTTTTCCATTTACTGGACATTTGTTTTCCCCCTATATGATGACTAAATGAATGACTTACATCATTGATAATAGCACTTTACCCGCTTTATTTCTATACATTTTTCCGATAAAGCAAGAAATAGTTAATAAATTAATGTAAATTATATCAATAAAATAATATTTTTCAGAAAAATATTTGTATTATTGGAACATTTTCATTTTTAAGCCGACGGTGCTTCCCCAGCAAACTTGTCGGTCACGAGAGAAGTGAATTTATTGTACTCTTTCGTAAAAATCAGTTGCACGGTTCCGCGTGCCCCACTCCGGTTTTTTTCAATGATCACTTCAATGATGTTATTGTCTTCGACCTCTTCACCATCTTCTGACCTATAGTAATCATCTCTATATAAGAAAGCTACGATATCAGCGTCTTGTTCAATAGACCCTGATTCTCTGATATCAGAAAGGATTGGTCTTTTATCTTGTCGTTGTTCTACACCACGTGACAACTGAGATAAAGCGATAACGGGAGCACCTAATTCTTTTGCTAGTTTTTTCAACTGGCGAGAGATTTCTGATACTTCCTGTTGACGGTTTTCTTTTCGACTACCTTCAATCAATTGGAGATAATCGATGATTACTAATCCTAATTCTTTAGCTTCTTGCTTTAAGCGTCGACATTTGGCCCGAATCTCGGCTACTCTGATTCCTGGTGTATCATCGATATAGATTTTTGAATTTCCCAAAGTTCCCATAGCCATCACTAAGCTATCCCATTCATCTTCGGACAATTTACCAGTCCGTAAGTTACTTGCATCGATATTACCTTCCGCACATAACATGCGGTTGACTAATGACTCTGCTCCCATTTCCAAACTGAAAACTGCGACGACTTGGTCCGCTTTTGTTGCCACATTTTGGGCAATATTCAGTGCAAATGCAGTTTTACCAACAGCTGGTCTAGCTGCAATGATGATTAAGTTATCAGGTTGTAACCCAGCAGTCATTCGGTCTAACTCATAAAAACC
>OMJG01000243.1_pt1 | contig 41761 bp, 37 predicted proteins | sample 1646431 | NCBI WGS metagenome assembly OMJG01 (sample SAMN03771674, study PRJEB25209) | food metagenome | isolation source: Cotija cheese | place: Mexico:Jalisco,Michoacan | collected 2011-12-12
GTTGGAGAAGGTGTCTGAAGAGACGAATTATTCAACTTTTTTGATTTGGAAAAGGGTGGCTATTTTTTCAAAAATAAGTTGCAGGGAATGTGATAGTTAATTTCGATTAATTTTGATATAAATTCAAAAGACACCAATCATTGACAGGTTTAATTGATTTGGATAATATTTAGATAGACATTACTGAAGACGGGATAAGTAAATAGGCATCAATTTAAGAGAGGTTTCGTTTGGTGAAAGAAACTATTGATAAGCATTGAAGATGGTCCTTGAGGTTGAAGTGATTCGAGTGACAATTCGTCATAAGATGAACTCGTGTGGCGCCGTTATCCGCTAGCCCTATTTTATATTTTTATTATGATGCGGGGATAAGGGAAAGAAGTTCTTTCTGAATTAAGGTGGTACCACGTGAAATACGTCCTTAGTCGAGATAGCTAGTTTAGCTGTTTGGACTAAGGACTTTTTTATTGAAAAAATAGGAAAATGAAAAGGGGAAATAATGATGAAAAAATTGGTTAAATTAATTGGGTTTACTTTAGGTGCTTCATTGCTTTTAGCTGCATGTGGTAGTGGGGAAGATGCCACCGTAAAAGTTGGCCTTGTAGGTGATGATACAACAGTTTGGGATAGCGTCACTGAACGAGCTAAAGAAGAATACGATATAGATATTGAGTTGGTTAAATTTAATGACTATAATACACCCAATGACGCATTAGCAGACGGTTCAGTTGATTTGAATTCATTTCAAACAATCATCTTCATGAATAACTATGAGGAAGCTTCTGGGAATGATTTCACGCCAATCGGTAATACAATCATTACGCCTCTAGGGATTTATTCTGAAAAACATGAATCAATTGAAGAAATTGGTGAAGGACAATCAGTGGCCATTCCTAATGATGTAACGAATGGTGGTCGTGCTTTAAACTTATTACAAGAGGCTGGCTTTATCACACTTGATGAAGAAGCGTCTGCATCATTTACACCAACTGTTGATGATATTACAGAGAATCCGTATAATTTAGATATTCAAGAAGTTGATGCAGCACAAACTGCCCGTTCAGTTAACGATGTTGACTTCTCAGTGATTAATGGTGGTTATGCAGTGGACGCAGGTTACTATCCTCAAGAGGATGCCTTATTCTTAGAGCCAAATTCTGAATCAGCTCAACAATATATTAATGTAATTGCTGCTAGAACAGACGAAGCTGATAATGAAACATTTAAACAAATTGTAGAAATATACCAAACAGAAGAAACAGCAACTTTAATTGACGAGGTATATCACGGTGGTCAAGTACCTGCATGGGATGACTACGGTTTTGCACCAGTTGAATAATATCTGACCTATCTGCAGTTATATAGAAATATTCGTCAATTCGTGAACGTTATCAAAAAAACGAGCTACTTGAATTAAAAAATTCATGAGCTCGTTTTTTCTTGTTTGTTATGATACATTTTTAAACATTTTCGGCGATGTAACGTACTAATTGTTCTGATTTTTCCCAACCTAGACATGGATCAGTGATTGATTGGCCAAATACGTCGCCACCTGGTTCTTGACGGCCATCTTGTAAGTATGATTCGATCATGAAACCGCGAACGTAAGCTTTGATGTCTTCGTTCCATTGACGGTTTTGTAAGACTTCTTGAACTATTCGGATTTGATCCAAGTAGTTTTTACCAGAGTTGTCATGGTTTGTGTCGATCACAACAAATGGGTTACGGTAGTCTTCTTTTTTATAGTTATTGATGGTTTTTATTAGGTCTTCGTAGTGGTAGTTTGGCACTACTTCTTTATTTTCAAGTGTACCCCCACGCAAGATAATATGGGCATAAGGATTACCACTTGTTAATACTTCTTGACCTGAATACATTAACTCTTGTGGTTTTTGCGCCGCATGTAGGGCGTTAAAGGTCACAGTTAGGTTACCTGATGTCGGGTTTTTTAAACCAACAGGGCAGTCTAAACCAGAAGCAACGAAACGGTGTTGTTGGTTTTCAACAGAACGAGCACCTACAGCGTGATAAGATACTAAGTCTTCAACAAATTGTAAGTTATCTGGGTATAACATTTCGTCTGCAGTTGTCATGCCTGTTTCAGTGATAACACGACGGTGCATGTTACGAACAGCTTTCATACCGCGGATTAAGCTTGTTTCACCAGTTGGATCTTGTTGGTGTAACATGCCTTTATAACCGTCACCATTTGTACGTGGTTTGTTGGTATAAACACGTTGTACAATAAAGACTTTATCTTTCACTTCTTCTTGTAATTTGGCTAAACGGTGTGCATATTCAACTACTGCTTTCTCGTTATCAGCGGAACATGGTCCGATAATTAATAAGAAACGGTCGTCCTCACCAGACATAATTGCACGTAATTCTTCATCGCGCGCTTCTTTAATTGCATTCTCTTCATCAGTTAACTTTGCATGTGACTTGATCACATCAAAATCAACAGTTTCACTTATTGGTTTAAAGCTCATCATTTACCCTCCTGTAATCATAGCTCTAAGTATATTCTAACAAATTTGTAACCAAATAGCATTGTTTATCAACATTTCTTGTGAATTCTGCAGTTATCCTTTTAGTGAAATAATTGAAAACGCATTCCTAATCTATTATTATCATGACATACGACATTTTGAACGGAGGACGAGTAACTATGACAACAAGAATATACTTAATGCGCCACGGGCAAACATTATTCAATGTCTTAAATAAGATACTAGGTGTGTCAAAGAAATTTTTTAATTGACGTTAGTGAAAGAAATGCGGATGTTTTCTGGGAAAGATTTTAAAAGACTAGGTTCGAAGTAAATTGGACTTTCTTTCTATTAAAGTTATATAATACAGTCAATCGCACAAGACTGAATTGTTAAAAAACTGTAAAGTAGGGCAAGGTTTGGGAGGCAAACGATGAACAAACATGATGTAAACCGAAAAGGGACTAGGGACGACCATTCATTTCGAAATGTCTATAAAATTGAAATCAGTGGCTTACACGGGAATAACTACGACGAGTTAGACGACAATAATTTGAAGATCAGTATTAAAAGTATCCTTTTGAAGGTTGTGGTATCTCTGCTTGTGGGTGTCATTACTTTCTTTATTTTTAAAGAAGATATGTGGTCTACAGATACCAAGGCGGCTTCCTTGGCTAGCATCTACTTTATTGTGACAACGCTGGTTGTGAGCTATTTAGGCACAGTCTTAGTGGATCTATTATTAGGTCGGAAAAAGAAAAGCAAGAAATAAGCTGACTGGGTGATTGACTAGTTTTTTATAGTCACAGGGGTGGCTATGTTGCCAATGAGGGGCTTGTTAATTGGGGGCTGATTTTTAAAAATATGATAAATTGATTAATATTACAGAAATGTTACAAGAAATAAGGTACAATAGGTTAAAGCTTTAAAAGAGTCAATTGGGAAGGGAGATAATTGAATGAAGAAAGTTTCGATGTGGGTATTGGGGGTAGCCTTAGCATTATTAATAGTTGGCTACGGTGTAGGTGTGTATTATTATCAATCACATTTCTTACCGGCGACGACTGTTTCTAATGTAAATGTCAGTGGGATGACAAAGTCTGACGCGGAAGCTGCAGTAGCCAAGGCCAACAATGAACGTACCATGAAAATTACAGACCAAGGTCAAGAAGTGGCTACGATGAATTTACAAGAAGCCGGCTTTCAACCAGCAGAAAATGAAGCTTTTGATGACATTTTAAATCAACAATCGACCTTCACGTGGCCAGTTGAATTTGCCAGCAATGCTTTAAAATCTGCGGATGCCAACGAAAGTAATGAGTGGACGGTTGACCGTGAGGCATTCAAGTCTTACTTTGACCAGTTAGACATTGATCAAGAAGGCGCAACACAATCAACAAGTGCACAAGTGGTCATCAATGATGAGACAAAGACGGTAGAAGTGGTGCCTGAAACACAGGGAAATCAAGTCACGTCAGATTCATTGGCGGATGCCGTTTTGGCAAAGGTAAAAGCAGGAACAAGCGAGCTAGATTTAGCGGATGCTTACGTGAAACCAGAAGTAACTAGCGATTCAGAGGCTATTCAAACGGCTAAAGCTGAATTGGAGGGCATCATATCAGCAAGTATCGGCATACAAATCGAAGATGAAGTTGTGAATATTCCAAGCGAAACATTAGCGGCATGGGTAAGTACGGATGACCAAGGAAAAGTCCAAGTAGATGAAGAGGCAATCGACCAATACTTATACGAGTGGAATGTGGAAAATGCTGGGTTGAACCAAGACAACCAATTCCAATCTACTGAATCAGGCGAAGTGACGATTACACCAGGTATTTACGGTTGGTACATCGAGCGTGAAATGACTACGCAATTGGTTGCGGAAGCAGTCCTTGCGGGTGAAGATACAGTGATTCAACCAAATATTTGGGGTGGCGGTTATAACCAAGATGACTTCTTCGGTACTTCTTATATAGAAGTAGACTTAAGCAAGCAAAAGATGTTCGTCTATATTGATGGCGAACAAAAAATTGCTACTGATATCGTGAGCGGGAATACCGGTACTGACACGGTTCCAGGTGCCTATGAGATTTGGAATATGGAAAATCCATCAGTATTGAAGGGATATAACCCAAGAACAGAAAAAGATTATGCGGTACCCGTAGACTACTGGATGGCCTTTGACTTTACGGGCCAGGGAATCCATGACGCCGACTGGCAATCAAGCTTTGGTGGCGACGCCTATCAACAAAATGGGTCTTTAGGTTGTATTAATACACCACCACAAATAATGGCTAAAGTATATGAATTAGCTTATGTAGGATTACCAGTAATTGTGTTCTAAAACCTTTTTTGGAAAAAGGAAACCTTTCTTAGACTAGGATAAATGAATTGAAAACTAGCATATGCATTTTTAATGGTCGAGGACTTAGTTTCTCGGCCTTTTTTGCTATCTGTATGAATAGTTATACAACAGAGTGCTCGTTAAATTGTAACAGTAAAATGGTCTAGACACCAACGTAAAATGCTATTTATATGGTACACATGATATAGAAGAAGGTGACGAGATACATGATAGAATTTAAGGGAGTGGCCAAAGAATTCATCAATGGTAGTAACCGCATACAAGCGTTAAACCAAGTAAGCTTAAATATTCAATATCGAGAAATATTTGGTTTAGTTGGTGAAAGTGGGGCTGGCAAATCGACTTTGTTGCGGTTTATCAATGCCCTAGAAAAGCCCAGCTCTGGACAAGTTCTAGTAGCTGATGTCCTAGTCAATGACTTAACTGGGAAGGACTTGCGGGCATTTCGAAAAGACATCAGTATGGTCTTTCAACAATTTAACCTATTAAACAATAAAACGATGGGCGAAAATGTTGCCTTACCCTTAAGTTTGCACAAGTACGATGATCCCTTAACCGTGGATGAGGTCTTGGCTTTTGTGGGTTTAGCAGATAAAAAAGACCACTTCCCAAGTCAATTATCAGGTGGTCAAAAGCAACGAGTGGGGATTGCCCGAGCCTTAATTACCCGCCCTAAAATCTTGTTGGCCGATGAACCGACATCAGCCTTGGATACCCGAACTACAGGCGAGATTGTGAAAGTATTAAAAGCTGCCCATAATGCCTATCCTATGACCATGATTGTGGTGACCCACGAACTTGAAGTCATTAAGGCATTATGCCAACGGGCTGCCATTTTAGAAAATGGACAAGTCAGTCAAGTAGTAACAGTCAAGCCAGGTATCCAGGCTGCTTCAGACGGAAACCAGTCTTACGCTGACCATGTATTTGAGGTGCTTGACGGCAATGAATAACCTACAAGAATATGGCCAACGGTTGATCGAATTTCTACCCGATATCATTGAAAGTCTTGGTGAAACAGGGATTATGATGAGTTTTGCCATGCTGGCAGCAATTATTTTAGGCCTACCTCTAGAAACAATTATATTCTTAACCGATGAGGACAATCCAAGAGAAAATAAGCTGGTCTATCAGGTCTTATCCTTTATCATCAACATTATCCGGTCATTCCCATTTTTACTATTGGTTGTCTCTATGCAACCTCTGATTCGAGCGACTTACGGCCGAGCGACAGGGGACCCAGTGGCGGCATCCTTTCCAATGATGGTGATTGCCATCGCACTATAGGCCCGCTTTGTTGAGCAGTCTTTACTGGACGTTGACTGCGGTGTTCTTGAAACGGCCGATGCTTTAGGGGCCAACACTTGGCAATTGGTGATCAAGTTCCTCTTCGTTGAAGCCAAATCGTCCTTAATTATTGGCTATACGACGGCATTTGTGTCCTTTATTTCCTATTCGACCATTATGGGGGTTGTCGGCAGAGGGGGGATTGGTGACTTCGCCATTCGCTATGGCTACCAGCGTTATGAAACCGACATGATGTACACGGCTATCGTTTTGATTATCGTGATCGTACAAGTTTGTCAGTGGTTAGGACTTAAACTAGCTAAGAAAGTCGACCACCGTTAAGTTAGTGGTTGTTGAGGCACAACTCATTGGAAAATGGCTTTATTTTCCTTAAGTTGGCGCCAGCTTAGAATAAGGTAATCTTTTTACAAAAAAATTTGGAGGTAAGATGTATGAAGAAAGGTTTATTGTTTACGGGGGTATTATCAGCAGGTTTGTTGCTTGCGGCATGTGGGAACGGGAGTGAAAGCGCTGAGTCAACGGCGACTGAATCAGCAGCTTCAAGTGAAGATACAGTAATCAAAGTGGCGTCTCATACGACACCAATGACTGATATCGTGGAATTGGCTGCTGAAGTGGTAGAAGAACCCTACACAATTGAATTGGTAGAAGTATCTGATAATATTCAATACAACGAAGCAGTTTTAAATGATGAAGCAGATGCCTCATTTGCCCAACATGAGCCGTTCATGGAGGTTTTCAATGAAGAACGCGACGGTGACCTAGTAGCTATTCAATCGATTTACAATGCTATCGTTGGTTTCTATGCACCAGAATATGAAAGTATTGAGGATATTGAAGATGGCGCAGAAGTGGCTATTCCAAGTGATATGACCAATGAAGCGCGTGCTTTACATATTTTAGACGCTCAAGGTTTGATTGACGTACCGGATGAAACTTTTGTAATAGTTGATGATATTACGGAAAATGACAAAAACCTAAACTTTACCCATGTCGACTTGTTGAATTTAAATGCTTCGTATCAAGATGGTGTGGACTTAGTCTTTAACTACCCAACTTATATTTCAGAAATTGGTTTAACACCAGAAGAGGCGTTATTCCTTGAAGAAGATGATTCTAACCGTTTTGCCTTACAAATCGTAACTCGTGAAGGCAATGCAGATTCAGAAAAAATACAAGCATTGAAAGCAGCCTTTACCTCACAAGAAGTCTATGACTATTTAGAAGAACTAGCTGCAAGTGGTCACTTAGAACCAGCCTTCGAAAATCCATCAGAACAATAATTTGAACCAGTAATTAAGTAAGATTTCGGCTTATACTTTATCTATCATTGCCTTAAAAAGCAGTGGGCATGCTAGGTAAGCTCCGTCTGAAACTCTTTCTAGTAGAGATTAATAGGCTAACTTAATAAGTAAAAGCTATTAATGGCACGTTACTTATTATTGTTCAAGGCATTCTTCAATTATGAAAACAAATATTTTGTAACATAGGTGTGATCATCAATTGGTCATGTCTTTTTCTAGGTCATTTTTGATAGGTGCTTACTATTGATCGTTTATTCAGGTCAAATGATAACCGGAAAAGTTTATCAAGTTTTTTGTCAAAAGTCTGACAAATACTGATATTAGGGTGTTTTTTAATGAATAAGATTTGCTTAAAAGGGTACACAAAAATACAATTATTGTATTTTACGTACCCTTTTTTGGTCGCTATTTTTGCCACTTCTATATCAGTGATGATAGCGGTTAACGATTAAAAGAAGATGATAATCAGATGAAAAGCTAAGTGGGATAAAGGGTTTTGTCCTTTTTTCAAAAAAAGGCGATCAGACGAAAGTGAATTCATTGATTGTTTTTCCTAGGCAGTAATATTGATGCAGATGCATGAGATTTGTTAAATTTACTGCAAGCAAAAGTTGCAAATCTTTTTTATAACCAATTGCTTTGATGAGTAGAGTAGTTATGCAGGTAATCCACAGCGAGTCTGAATTTGGTGAAATCAGATGTTTACCGGTAATGAAAATGAGCTCTGAGCATCTAGTCAGTGAAAGCTGGTTGGACGGTTGGGACCGTTATTTCTTTCAGTATGTAAGATATTTACTGGATAAGAGATTGCTCGCGAGGGCAATTTGAATAAGGGTGGCACCGCGATTGTTAACCAATCGCCCCTTCCTAATAGACAAGGTTGTTTATTAGGGAGGGGTTTTTATTTTTCAAAAAATGTCTAGACGTATGAAATCAGTGAAAGCAATCACCAAAGAAAGAGGTAAGGATATGACAAAAGTAACTTTAATTGTAGGCGCAAATTCATTATCTTCACGACTGAATGGTTTGGTGGCCTATGCCCAGCAGGTGTTATTCGAATATAAGATTCAAACGCAAGTGATTCAAGTCCATATGTTACCGGCTGAAGCTTTGATGACAGCGGACTATACGGATAAGACGCTTCAAGCGGTCAACCAACAGGTATTGAATTCAGATGGGGTTTTGGTATTTACGCCAATCTTTCAAGGAAGCTACTCAGGGATTTTAAAGGCATATCTTGATGTATTGCCAAAAAAGGCGTTGCAGGACAAGGTGGTTTATGGCTTGGGATTAGGTGGATCAAAACACCACTTGTTGGCCCTACAGTATGCTTTGGAGCCTGTCTTGAAAGAACTGGGTACAGAAGAATTGTTACAGTCAACCTTTGCAACGCAAGACCAAGTAGTGAAAGATGGTAGAGATTTTATTATCGAAGATAGTCTAACCAATCGAATTAATGAACAACTTTATAGATTTACCAGCCGTATCGGCCATGAGGTTATTAAGGAGGAAGTAAGATGGGAAAAGATCGTATAAGAATTGCTACTAAAGAGGACGCACCAGCATATTTAGCCCTTATTCAAGAGTCATTCCAAGAGGTGAAGGATTTAGGTATTGATTGGCCGTCAACAAACGCTACGTTAGAATCGGTCACTGAAAATATTGAAACGGGGATTGCTTTAGTCTTAGAGCGGGATGACCAGTTAATTTCAACCATCACGATTCGACAACCCTGGGAAAATAACAGCCCCATTTCACACTATCCTTTCTTGTGGTGGTTTGCGACTGCGAACGAATTTAAGGGACAAGGGATTGGGAAGAAATTTCTGAAACAAGTGGAAGAGGAATTCTTGGTGAAAATCTTAAAAGCACCAGCCTATGTCTTAGGAACTTCTGGTAAGAGACATCCATGGTTACTGGATATGTATTTGAGAAATGGCTACCAAGTCTTAGGCACAAGAGAAGATCCAAATGATATCGGGGTTTCCTTGTATAAGGTCTTGATTCCTGAACGGTTTGATGAAAGCGTCCTTCGGGTTGAAGCACCTTATTATGAGTACCAAGATTTGACCATTTAATGATTTGAAATTTTAGTGAATGAAATGATAGTAATGGCTGAATAGCCGACTTAACAGTTCCAACAAATAGGAGGAAAAACTCATGTCAGATTTTTTTAAATGGGAATATGTTGTATCATTTTTCCCGAAAATATTATCCGCACTCCCTACGACACTAGCCATTGTGGCAGTTGCTACTGCAGTCGGAATGGTACTCGGCTTGGCCATTGCTTTTGTGAGAATTGAAAAAGTGCCGGTCTTGTCACAAATTAGTCAGGTGTTCGTGTCTTTCATCAGAGGGACGCCAATTCTAGTGCAATTGTTCTTAATTTATTACGGGCTACCGATTGTCTTTACGGCTTTAGCCAATATTGAAAAGATTGACTATGTTTACATTACTTACGGTTTGAGTACGGCGGCCTTTTTCTCAGAAATATTCCGGTCAGCAATTTCAAGTGTCGCAACCGACCAGAAGGAAGCAGCAGCCTCTGTTGGCTTGACCAAACCGCAAACCTACCGCCGAATCATTTTGCCACAAGCAGTACGGATCGCTATTCCTGCTACAGGAACCATGATTGTAAGCCTATTGCAAGATACATCACTGGCCTTCTCACTAGGGGTTATCGATGTGATCGGGAAGGTTCGGGCCCTAGCAGCCTTAACGTATCGGTCGCTTGAAGGGTATTTCGTGGCAGCCATCATCTTCATCGTCTTATCTATCGTCTTGGAGCGGGTATTTGCTTGGTTAACTAAACGATTCCAATTCCAATCGAAAGCGAAAACAGAAGTGACACAAGCTGGACTTGATCCAGAGATTTTAATTAAAAATGATGAATTATTTAATACATATACACTTAAAAGTGGAAAAGGGGAGACCTATTAATGAAGAAAAAACCAACTTTTATACGATGGGGATTATTAACTTTTGCAGCAACAGCAGTTCTTGCAGCTTGCGGGTCAGCTGAAGCAACGGATGAAGAAGTAGCATCATCGAATTCAGATGCAGAGACAGTTGTCGTTGGAACAGGAAATGGCTACCAACCATTTGTTTACTTAGATGAAAATGGTGAATTAACAGGATATGATGTGGCTGTCCTTGAAGCGATTGACGAAAAATTAGACGACTACAGTTTTGAATATGAGTCATCTGATTTCAAGACTATCTTGACCTCATTGTCAGCTGGGAAGATTGATTTAGCGGCCCACCAATATGAATATAATGATGAACGAGCGGAGAAATACCTGTACGGGGAAGTGGGCTATACCGACTATACCCTATATATTGTCAACACTGCAGGTGACGAGCAATATGCAACTTTAGATGACCTACAAGGGAAGAAAGTATTCGCTTCACCAGGATCTAACGTGGCTTACTTATTGGAACAATATAACAGTGAACATGAAAATGCAGATGAACAAATCTCCATTATTTATAACGAAGGTGCCAATGAAATCTTTATTTCAGGTTTACAAAACGGGACCGCTGATGCAGGAATCTTAACTAAATACGACACCAACAAATACAATGAACAATTCGACGCCAACTTAGAAATTGCCTCTGAACCGATTTCGGTATCAAAAACCTATTTCTTGTATGACAAGGCTGACGAAGAGCTGAAAGAGGCTGTTGACGGTGTCTTACAAGAGTTGATTGATGACGGGACTTTGGCAGAGTTATCGGTTGAATACTTAGGTGACGATTACACCAAATAGAAGACGAAAAGGTGGACAGCACAATATACAGAAAATTTTTGGCGATAAAATTAACAAACGGTTTGTGTTAACGGGTATTGCCTCAGCCTTATTACTTGGGGCTTGCGGGAGTGCGGATGCTTCAGAAGATGACCAAGAATCGGCGGCCAATCCGGATGCAGAAACGATTGTTGTTGGGACTGGGAATGCCTACCAACCCTTTGTTTACTTAGATGAAAATGGGAATTAGATGGTTATGACGTGGCCGTTTTGAAGGCCGTCGATGAAAAATTAGACCAATATAACTTTGAATACGAGTCGTCAGATTTCAAGAATATCTTGACTTCCCTACAAGCTGGGAAAGTTGATTTAGCGGCCCACCAATACCAATACAATGATGAACGAGCGGAAAAATACCTCTTTGGTGAAGTTGGCTATAACAATATCACCTTACATATTATTTCGATTGAAGGTGAGGGCGAATACAACAGCTTAGACGACCTACAAGGGAAAAATGTGATTGCCACACCAGGGGCTAACGAAGCCCATGTCGTTGAAGAATACAACAGCGAACACGGGGAAGATGAACAAATCAACATCGTCTATAACGAAGGTGGTAGTGAAATCTTTATCTCTAGCCTACAAAACAGTACGGCAGATGCTGGAGTCAAAAAAATATATGACGGAAACAAATACAACGAACAATTCAATGCCAACTTGGCCATCTCAGAAGAACCAGTTGGTGGTTCAAAAGCTAACTTCTTATATAGAAAAGGCGATGAATAATTACAGCAAGCCGTTGATGGCGCTGTCCAAGAGTTGATTGATGAAGGAACTTTAGCAGAATTATCCATCGAATATTTAGGCGATGATTATACACAATAAAAGTGAGAAAGTGGGATTGATAATATGAAGAAAATGATACAAGCAAGATTCAAAAAACAGTTTTTAATAACGGGGATTGCCTCAGCCTTTTTACTAGCAGCTTGCGGATCAGCTGAAGCAACTGATGAAGAAGCCACAGCTAATCCAGATGCAGAAACCATTATTGTGGGAACAGGAAATGCTTACCAACCCTTTGTTTACCTAGATGAAAATGAAGACTTACAAGGTTATGATATTGAAGTCTTGCGGGCAGTGGACGAAAAGTTAGACCAATACGACTTTGAATATGAATCTATGGACTTCAAAAATATCTTAACGTCACTTTCAGCCGACAAGGTCCAACTTGCAGCCCACAACTACGCTTATAACGACGAGCGCGGGGCCAAATACCTATACGGGGAAGAGGCCTACAACAATTACGCCCACCATATCGCAGCTGATGAATCTACCGGTCAAGTTTACCAATCTTTAGATGACCTTAAAGGCAAAAAGGTATTTGCATCCCCAGCTAGCGAGGTAGCCAATATTTTAGAGACCTATAACGCTGAAAATGACGATGCCATAGAAATTGTCTACAGTGAAGTGAATGGTGAATTATTGGTCTCTGGTCTACAAAACGGAACAGCAGACGCAGCCATTTTGACAAAATTTGACGTTGATAAATACAACGAACAATTCGATATCAACCTACAAGCCTCAGATGAAGCCCTAAAAACTGCTGGTATCTACTACGTCTTCCAACAAGGTGATGAAGAATTACAAACAGCCGTAGACGGGGCTATCAAAGAATTACGAGAAGAAGGGACCTTATCAGATCTTTCAATTGAAATCCTTGGCGCTGACTACACCGAATAAAGAAAGGAGGGCGCCACAATGCCCATCGATTTTATAGCAATAGCAGAAGCCTTTAAAGCAGCCGTTCCATTTATCCCAGTCACCTTGCGCTTGGCCTTCATTCCCTTATTCATTGGGATGATCTTTGGCCTACTCATCGCACTCGCACGTTTCTTCCAAGTGCCTATTTTAAGCAAATTTCTTGGCGGACTCATTACCGTTGGGAAAGGGGTACCAGTTGTTCTAAGCTTAATGGTTGCGTACCTACTTTTCTCAGACTTGTTCGATCAGGTAGCCACCAGCTTAAGCTTACCGATACGTTTTTCAGATATCAACCGTGAATACATTGGCATTTTTGTCCTTAGTTTCACGGCAACCATTTCCGTTTCGGAGATTTTCCGTGGTGCCTTATCTGCCATTCCAAAAGACCAATGGGATGCAGCGGCATCCATTGGTTTAACCCAATTTCAAACCATTGCCCGGGTCATTTTCCCACAAATGATCCCCATCGCATTACCCATGATTTGTAGTCATTTAATTGTCTTAATCAAGGCGTCTTCACTAGTATCCTTGGTATCTGTGGTCGATGTCTTGAACGGGGCTTTAATTACAGCCACAACAAGCTATACCTTCCTAGAATCTTATATCGCAGCAGCTATTATTTATTGGGCCCTGTCGATTACAGTGGAACAAGTATCGCAATTATTTGAACGCAACTACACTAGAAAATTTGTGAAAGGAAGTGCCCTATGATACAAGTTGAAAACATCCACAAAAAATTTGATCAAAATGAAATCCTTAAAGGGATCGATTTAACCATTAACCAAGGCGAGGTGGTCGTAATTATTGGCCCATCTGGTTCAGGGAAGACCACCTTCCTTCGCTGCCTAAACTTTTTAGAGCGTGCGGATAAAGGGTATCTGAAAATTGGTGACCAACAAGTAGACTTTGAAAAAGTTTCTAAGAAAGAAATTCTAGATATTCGTAAGAAAACGGCTATGGTTTTCCAACAATATGCACTATTTTCAAACCGGACGGCTTTAGAAAATGTGATTGAAGGTTTAGTGGTTGCTCGTAAAGTGCCTAAGAAAGAAGCGACAGAAAAAGGGCGTGACCTCTTAGCTAAGGTTGGCTTGGAAGGGAAAGAAGACCACTATCCACATGAACTTTCAGGTGGGCAACAACAACGGGTGGGGATAGCGCGTGCTTTAGCCCTGAACCCAGAAGTTATTCTATTTGATGAACCAACATCGGCCTTAGACCCAGAATTAGTAGGGGAAACCCTGGAAGTCATTAAAGATGTAGCCCAAAGCGGGTCTACTTTAGTCATTGTGACCCATGAAATGCAATTTGCTTATGAAGTTGCGGATAGAGTCATCTTTATGGAAAATGGCGTCATTGTTGAACAAGGGACACCGGAAGAAGTATTTGATCACACTCAAGAAGAAAGAACGCAAAACTTCCTGAAAAGAACTGCTGTATTTGCACGTTAGACTTTTGATAACTAGTTTGTAATGTCGAATGTGCATGCTTAAAAATATGTTCCTTTTATATAGAAGTATTTTCAATTGATTGTGCTAGTTCTTTGTGTTCAACGACTATGGTCCGTCTTGAATAGGCACGGGTAATTTAAAAAATGAACATCTGAAAAGCAAGATTGCTTTCGAAGATATGTCACAAGTATGATGCTGATAGCTTGGCTAACTGTTTAGTAATGGTCAAAAACGTTTTACGATACCTATTTGTCTTACAAGATGAGTGTTAATAGAATTTGCAAGCTTAATCAAATTTATCGATAACAAAAAAACGATATTCTTTTAAGAAATGGCGGTTTTTTGTTGCTGATAACTGCTTTAATTTATTTGTTTAGTAGGTCTTGGATTGGTGTGTAGTCAAGGTTTTGCGATTCGGCTACGCCTTCTTGGGTCAGGTGACCTTGGTAGGTGTTGATGCCTGTTAGAATAGTTTCGCTGTTCTTGGCAGCTGCTTCTACACCTTGGTTGATGATTTGGTTGGCGAATTTCATTGTGGCGTTTGTTAAGCCCAATGTTGAGGTACATGGTACTGCACCCGGGATATTGGCTACTGTGTAGTGGGTTACCCCATGTTTTACATAGACTGGGTCTTGGTGGGTTGTTGGGTGGGAGGTTTCACAGTTACCACCTTGGTCAACGGCGATATCTACCAATACTGATCCAACTTTCATGGTCTGAACCATTTCTTCGGATACGAGTACCGGCGCGCGACGACCAGTGACTAATACAGACCCAACGACAACATCCGCGTCTTTGAGGACTTGACGGATATTTTCTTCGTTGGACATTAAGGTAGTAACTTTGCCGTTTAAGATGTCTTCTAGTTGAGCGAGGCGACCAGTATTGACATCTAAAATCGTTACGCGAGCGCCCATGCCAACAGCTATTTTGGCTGCGTTGTAACCAACGGTACCACCACCAATGACAACGACATGACCGGATGCAACACCTGGTACACCTGAAAGTAAGATTCCAGAACCGCCGTTTTGTTTTTCCAGATAATGGGCACCAATTTGGATAGCCATTCGTCCAGCAACTTCAGACATAGGTGTTAGTAGGGGCAGGCTGCCATTTTCCACCATGGTTTCGTAGGCGATAGCCGTCACTTTATGGACTAACAGGGCGTCAGTTAGTTCAAGTTCTGACGCTAAATGGAAGTAGGCAAACAGAATCAAGCCTTCGTGGAAGTAGTCGTATTCAGACGCTAGCGGTTCTTTGACTTTAATGACCATCTCGCTGGCCCAAATTGTAGCTGGTTGATCTTCAATGCGCGCACCAGCTGCAGCATATTCGTCGTCTGTAAAGCCCGCGCCGTCACCAGCACCCGCTTCAACCAATACATCGTGACCATTATTGACCAAAGTTCGTACATTACCAGGCGTTAAACCAACGCGGCCCTCTTGCGCCTTAATCTTCTTGGTATACCAATCTGCATGTAAACATCCTTCTTTCTATTTAATGTTCGTATCAAGAACATTATGCCACGAAAAGAACAATTCCCAAATTTACCTATTATTTGGCCAATAGTCTAGTTAAAGCCCGCCAAATCATCATCAATAAGAAGATAATCTCGAAATAGCCCGCCACCACATAGACGATATTAACAAGTTGGTCAAAAGGCAGAAACAAGCCGATGGCAGTTGCGATGAAACCTAAAACGGCCGTGGCCACTTTATTACAGGTCGTTCCATCAGTCGTAACTGACGCTGCCACATTCCACAACATGGATACAACCGTCGAATAAATCGCCGATAGGATAATCATGATGAAGGCATAGCCAAGCCATGGATGAAGTTGGTTAGCGATGGTTAAAGTCGGTACTTGTGCACCTGCAATCAGTGAGAAGGCCCCCATAAAAGCCATGTACAAGATGAAAATTCCTAGGGCATAGATCCCAGATGAGAAAAGGGCTACGGCCTTCGTTTCTGTCTGGTTATTGGCTTGAACACCAATTTGGGCAATAAAACCAGCGTTCAACATAATGATCAAGCCCACATAGTTTAAAGCGGACACCAACCAATTTCCTGAGGTCACTTGAATAGTGCCTGAAGCTACAGCATTTTGGACCATAACAGAAGCTTGATCAAGGTCACCGTTATTGGTGAATAAACTGAGTAAACCTAAAACAATGGCAAAACCGGCAATGGTCGGGCCAATATTTCCTAAAATACTAGTAATTTTGTCCATACCCAACATCACAGTTAGGGCGGAAGCCATATACATAAAACCAGATCCTATATATACGGGGAGGCCAAATTGTTGTTGGATGGTGGCACCCGCGCCGGCAACCATTACGGCATAGGTTAAAAATAGGGTGATTAAGGCGATGTATTTATACAAGCCACCGATTTTATCACCGGCAAATACTTTGAAGATGCCATTTGGACTATCAAGGTTTTGCTTGCTGGCTAAACCTTCTTTAAAGAAAGCATCGCTTGAAAAGCCTACTGTTAGGAAGGTGACGATGACCCCTAAAATACCTGTCCATTCGTGGGCTACAAAGTATTGCATAATTTCTTGGCCGGTCGCAAAACCTGAACCGATTAGGGTCGCAGTCATGGCGCCAGCCATCACAAAGACTAGCCCCCAATTGGTCGTACTAGTGTGTTTTTTATTGTCTTTATAGTCAATCCTTTCAAACCGATTTAGATGTAATTGCATCTAACGGCGATGATTTTTCTTTTTTTTCTAATGAATATCATAACAAAATTTGCTGTTGGTGTAGATACAAAGCCAATAAAGACAATCACTGGAAGGGGCCGAATATCTTTCAAATATGATATAATTAATGGTGAAAGAAGCCATTTAGTTTCGAATACGAGACGAAAACAGTATTTATATAGAAAGAAGCGACAGAATGACTAACCATATTGTATTATTTGAACCAGAAATTCCAGCAAATACAGGAAATATTGCCCGTACTTGTGCAGCGACTGATACCCACCTACATTTGATTGAGCCTTTAGGGTTTAAAACAGATGACAAGCATTTAAAACGTGCTGGGTTGGACTATTGGAATGCTGTAGATATTACTTACCATGCGAACCTAGACGCCTTCATGGCATATCTAGGCGACAAGCAATTATACTTAGTAACAAAATTTGCTAACCATGTGTACTCAGATATTGATTACGGTAATAATGATCAAGATCAAGATATCTTCTTGATGTTTGGAAAAGAAACAACAGGATTGCCTGAAGCGTTTATGCGTGCGCATGAAGACAAATGCATTCGTATTCCAATGGATGATACCCATGTTCGTTCATTGAACTTATCGAATTGTGCGGCCTTGGTGATTTATGAAGTACAACGTCAACAATCTTTTAATAAGTTAGAGTTGACCCACCATTATGAAAATGACAAATTAGATTAATCCAACTAAGCGTGGTTAGGACAAACAAATCCTAATCACGCTTTTTTTGTACCATAAGTTATCAAGAAATTTGACGGTCTTTGGTTTTATGTCTTCTCTATCATTACCTTAAAATCAGAATGTGATTCAGGGCGTTCAGGCTGATAACACTGGAAGGAATATACCGTGGCAAGTTTACTTGCTGCAAATATTCCTGAAGTGGAGACCTGCTTGCCCTGTAGAGCTCAACTTGCGGTGGAACCGGAATTAGCCGAGGTCTAACTCCTTGGCTGATTGTTCATTCTGTAAGAACTGAAGTCCAAGTAGAATGATATGCATCAAACCAACCTCCTTCATCGCTAAGGCGTGATAGGAAATCCCCCACCTCGGACTAAATGGCACTACTAATTTTTCCACCCCAAGTATCAGTAGTATTTTGATACTTTTCAAAGATATGTACTACTTATAAGGCTTACTATACTTAATTTCCAAAACAAACGTGGAAAAGAATCAACATTTAAACAAGGATAAATGCAGGCAAGTAAATGCATAAATTTCAATATTGATTTTACTGCAAGTTTTACTAATTACGTGTGCCTTGCTTTCCATGTAGAGTCACCGTTGAAATTATGAACCACTCCTAGTAAATCTCACTTAGGTAGATTTACTAGCTTCAATAGGCATTATTTTCCCGATAATACTGATAATAGAGCCACTAAATTCCTGCTATAAACCAATTTTCTACCATATGATGCTTACTTCCTATAATCTTAATGATATAATAGATGGATAATAAAGTGATTTCAAAATCTATTTACCTATTTGGGAGGTGCTGATGATGCGGAGGTTTCAATCTCTAGATGAATGGAAGGGTAGTTTACTACGATTTCCAATGGTAGTCGTGTTCGGTTTTATTGCGGCTGCACTATCCATGTATGTGGAACGTATGCCTTACGACCAGCCGACGATGATGGCTGAGGTGGGGATTTATGCTAGTACGGTCGGCATGTTGCTGGCGACTGTGGTCCAGGTGGCTTATGAGCGTTTTTTGAAAGATGGCAGTCGGGTTCAGGCGCTTGGCCTTCAAGGTGTGGCCGGCTTTGGGGCAGTCGTTTATTACCTTTTTGCCAGTCAGACGGGGGATTTCTACTCTAGCCACCTGTTTACCCGAACCAATATTGCCATGTTCTTGCTAACTTTATTGATTATTTGGCTACCATCGATTAAGAATGAAGGGCTGGATTTTGCCCAGAGTTTCCGGATTTGGTTTAAGTCTTTCTTCGTGTCGGCGGTTTATACCGGTATCTTAATGATCGGCATTAGCTTGGTCTTGGCTGGTTGGTCCATCCTAATCTCTAATGTTGAGGGTGAATTGTATTGGGATATCTTTTCGATACTTATATACATTTTCTTCCCTTGGTACATCTTGTCTCAGCAGTCAGTATTCTCCCGACCTTTTGTCGAAGAAGAAGGTAAGATGTCATCTGATGTCAGCAAATTCTTAGATATCCTTTTAACCAAAATATTTATCCCAATCGTAACGGTGTATACGGTGATTATTTTCATCTATTTCTTCTCGACTCTGGGGAATTGGACGGATATTACGATTGAAATTGTGATGGTGTCTTACTTGGTGGTGGGCTGGATGGTTCTCTTCTTAGTAGCAGCGATTGAACGGGCTTTTGTGGTCCGGTTTACTCAGATTTATGCGGTGGCAGTTCTGATTGCCTCGGTATTTCAAATTTACCGGTCAATCATCTATTCTAATGTATATGGGGTGACCATGAGTCGGTATATGTTGATTCTCTTCTGCTCGATTTCAGCTGTTGGGGCGATTTTATACCTGATGAAAAATGAGTGGTTGCCACTGGTGCTTGCGGCCGGTTTATTTGTGGCTATGATGCCACCTGTTGATGCGATTTCTGTGTCAGTGTCTAGCCAAGGGGAAATAGTCAATGATATTATTGCTGACTATCCTGATTTGGTAACGGACGGGCAACTACATTTAACGCCGGAAAATGTGGAACAGTTGGATGAAACGACGGCCCAGAAAATGAAGCAATCGCTGAGATATTTAGATAAGTACAATGAATTAGGGCGGGTGTCGTCAATACCAGAAGATTTTGATGTCTACCAGGACTTGCGGGCCTTTGACGGGGTTCATACGGACGATGATTATGACTATGGCTATTCAGATAGTTATTATTTCTCAGCCCACTTAAACTATGACGAAGGGTCTTCAACTGCTTTTACAAGTAGTGGTGGCGGTGAATTGGTCTTATTGAATGCTTACGATAGCCCGGTGACTTTCACTGCTTTAGGTAAAAATTTTAACCATGAAATGGTGGACGTGACTAGGTTACAAGTGACCGATAAGGATAGCGGTGAAGCCTTAACCTTTGACCTATCTGGTCTTGAGGATTTAACGGAAGCGGAGAGTATTTCTTTAACGATTGACCAAGCGACATTTAGCCAAGAATCTGATTCTTATACGGCTACCTTGGTGGTCCAAGACTTCTCTATCTATTCGTCAAGTGGTGTGGACAGTGACCGGACGGGGTCAGGCTATTTTATCTTGATACTGTCTGAAAAATAAATGTTAATTTGAATGAGGGCAAGTAGCTGGCAATTTTTGTAAAAGAAAATGCTGGTTACTTTTTTGCTATCTTACTAAATTTATGTTAATAATCGCTTTATTCTATTGTGCTTTGTTTTGCAGCGTGCGAGAATAGGTTAAAATGTTCGGCTGATCGCTTTTTAAGCAAGACATTTTTTGCAATATCCAACCAGAGTCCGAGTGATTGTATGGGATTTCTGGTAAAATAGTAATGAAAAATGGAAAGTACTGTAGACAAATAAGATAGGAAGAAAACAATGCGAAATAATTTTGAATCGAATGATCGAGATATGTATTCGGATGATTCAAATCCCACTTTGTGGCAAAAGTTCCGCAGCTTGTGGCAACGATATCGGATTACCCGATGGTTGATTTTGATCATCTTGGCTTTTGGATTTGTCTTGGAATCCTATTTACTGATAGGTGCCAAAACGACTGATGTGAGTGACTTGCCGGCAAAACTACAAGTGACAACGGAGTTTTACGACCAAGACGGCGAGTATGCTGGTGAAATTTCCAATGATGCCGGTACCTATGTTGAATTGGCAGATATATCGACCAATATTCAAGATGCGGTCATTTCAACAGAGGATAAACGATTTTATGACCACCAGGGATTTGATCCTATTGGGATTGCCCGTGCGGCTTTTGGTTATTTAACAAGTGGACAAATTGTCGGTGGTGGGTCAACCATTACCCAGCAATTAGTGAAAAATGCCTTTTTGGACAATGACCAGTCCTTGATGCGTAAGTTAAAAGAGTTATTCTTGGCATTTGAAATCGAGAAGAATTATACAAAAGATGAAATTTTAGAAATGTATTTAAATAATGCCTACTTCGGTAACGGTGCTTATGGGGTAGAGGATGCCAGCTTGAAGTACTTTGGGGTGTCAGCATCCGAGGTGACTGTTGATAATGCAGCGGTCATTGCCGGTGCCTTGAAAGGACCGACCCTGTATAACCCAGTGGATGATTATGATGCGACGGTGGAACGCCGTAATACCATTTTACAATTAATGGCCGATAATGAATTCATCACACAAGAGGAAGTCGATGCCGCGATCAATACAGAATTGGTGCAAATGAACAATGACACCTCTAGCGATACCTATGCTTATCCTTATTACTTCGATGCGGTAATCAATGAGGCAATCGATAAATACGGCTTATCTGAAGAAGATATTATGAACGGTAATTACAAGATTTATACCAACTTAAATCAAACTTACCAAACGAAATTAGAGGCTTCATATGAGAATACATCGCTATTCCCAACGTCGCCATCTGGTGAATTGGCCCAATCAGCGTCTGTTGTGATGGACCCAGCAACTGGTGGGGTAATGGCCTCAGTCGGTGGTACCGGTGACTATTTATTTAGGGGCTTTAACCGGGCAACACAAATTTCAAGAAGCCCAGCCTCAACCATCAAACCATTATTGGTTTATGCCCTAGCCTTGGAAAAGGGCTACACTGCTCAATCTGTCATCCTGGATGAAAAACTGTCATACGGAACAAATAACTATACGGTACAAAACTGGAACTTTGAATCTGTGGGGGAAATTCTACTATGGGATGCCGTGGCTAAGTCGAAAAATACGTCAGCTGTTTGGTTGATGAATGAACTTGGTGTGAATGCGGCCGTATCCAAATTAGATGACTTTGGCATTCCATATAACGAAGCCGATAAAAACTTAGGATTAGCCCTGGGTGCTTTCGCTGATGGCGGGGTATCGCCACTGCAAATGGCCTCTGCCTATTCTGCTTTCGCTAACGGTGGGGTGCGTTCTGAAGGTCAATATATTACCCGAATTGAAGACCAACAAGGGAATATAGTTGTTGAAGAGCAAGAACCGGTTCAAAACCAAGCAGTATCAGAAGAAGTAGCAGACGAAATGACTTCTATTCTAATGTCTGTTTACGATGAAGGTGGTACTGGTTCGACTATGGAACCTGAAGGATACGAGATTGCTGGTAAGACAGGTTCAGCTGAATCTGCAAACTTCTCTTCAGGAAACAAAGATGAATGGGATATTGCTTATACACCAGATGTGGTCATTGCCACATGGTTTGGATTTGATGATACCGATGAAGATACTTACTTATGGTATCAGTCAGAAGGGTCATCTAAATTGGCCTTCTCAGACATCCTAGAGGGTATCTTGAATGCCAGCCCAGGTACTGAACTTACGGTGCAATCAGCTTATGATGAGTACAACCAAATTCAATCTGAAGAAGCTGCAGCATCTGAAGAGTCATCGTCTGAGGAATCAACTTCTGACAGTGAATCAACAGGGGGATCAGTCTTTGATTCTGTACAAGAGTTCTTCCAAGGATTATTTGGCGGACAATAGGTCACCCCTTTTGACTTTCAATGATTCTGAAAGAATGTTATATTGGAAAATGTAGTTGAAAAGAGGCAGTGCAACATCAAGTCGCCTGACGCTCGATATGATAACTATTGTTAAATAGCAGCTAAGGAAATGACCCAGTTGTCATAGTCCCAAGAACATTTTAAGGAGTGAACATTTTGTCAAATATTTACGATACAATTAACCAATTAGAACGCGACATCCGTGAAGAAGCAGCTTATAAAGATTTAGTAGCAGCTGTTGAAGCGTTAAAAAATGACCAAGAAGCATTCGATATCTATACTAAATTCCGTGCGTTACAATCAAGCTTCCAATTCAAAGCTCAATTAGGCCAAGAAATTACTGAAGAAGATGAAAAAAATGCTAACGAATTACAAGAGAAATTAGCGAACAACGAAGTAATTTCTAGCTTGATGGATAAAGAGCGTGCTTTAAACACTTTAGTTGAAGACATCAACAAAGGTGTTTCTGGTCCAATCAACGAAGTATACCAATCATTAGCAGAACAAGCAGAAGGACAAACAGAAGCGTAGTTCTAGTTGATTAGCAAAAATTAAATTAAAAGCGAAGCTAGTTTAACAGAGGCTTCAAGCTTAAAAGAGGGCGAGATGATCATCTCGCTCTTTTTTATGGTTATTTTGCCAAGTTTTAGATTCTTTAAAATCCTTTAAGACGGCGTCATCTTTCACAAGTTTCTGGTCTGTATGTTAAAATAAGAATAAGGCAATTTAACAATTTCTAAGCAAGATGCCAATAAATTTATGAACGGAGTAATCAATATGGTGAGATTTATACACACAGCAGATTTGCATTTGGACCAGACCTTCAAAAATTTACCAATCAAAGACGATTACTTGCAATATGCTTTATCAGAAGCAACTTTAAATTCATTCGACAACTTAATTCAAACAGCGATTAATGAACAAGTAGACTTTTTCTTAATTGCCGGTGATATCTACCATGGGGCGCGTGCTACTTTGCGTGCGCAATTTGCCTTTTCCAACGGGATGCAACGGTTAGCTGACGCGGATATTCCAGTATACATGATTTACGGTAACCACGACTTCGATGCTGACGCTGATCACCGCTTGAAATTACCTAAGAATGTCTATATTTTCGGGGCTGAACCTGAAACGAAATACCTATCAACACCAGCTGGGGAAAGTGTCGCTATCACAGGTTTCTCTTATGACCAGCAATGGATTTCAGAAGACCGTTCAGAGGCCTATCCGAATCGTGACACCTTAGTCGACTACCACATCGGGTTGCTACACGGAGACAATTCATCTACTGATGGGCAAAAGCGCTATGCACCTTTTAACCCAAGTCAATTAGCTAGCCACGGCTATGACTACTGGGCGCTTGGTCACATTCATAAAGGACAAGTGATCTATGAAAATCCTGCTATGGTGTACCCAGGAAACATTCAAGGGGCTAGCTTCAAGGAAGACGGGGCTAAAGGCGCCTTAATCGTTAACTTAGCTAAGGGCGTCCCAGCTGAATTAGAATTTATTGAAACAGCTGAATGGCAATTCCAACATTCAACTCGTGATCTAGGTCCAGTTAACAGTCTAGATACCTTACGTAACAACATTGAAACGGCCTTGCATGAACATATCATGTTCGCAAAAGATGAGGCAGTCAATGTAATTTCTCGCATGACCTTCCTGACAGACGGAAATGAAGAGGCGCTTTACTGGTGGAATACCTATGCGGAAGAATTATTGGAACAATTACAATGGTCTCTTCGCAATCAAAATGCCAGTCGTGAACAGAAAGTCTACTTGGTTTCACTTGATATTGAGGTGAAAGATCAGGCTGTATGGTCACCTTCACCAGTCTTCAACGAGAGCATGAAACAAGCCTTCGAAAATATTGTCGAAGACACTGACCAATACCAAAAAGTCATTGAAGACCTTGAGAAGAACGGACAATGGCAGCGACTAATTGGTTCTGCAATCGACCCAGACCAATTCAAGGCAGATATTTTGGCTAAGGCGAAAGAGAAAATCATTTTAGAGCAAGCAAGTTATAGCCAGGAACAAAGGAGATTTTAGCCATGCATATTCAACGCTTTGAGATTTTTGGGTATGGAAAATGGGTTGACCAATCCTTCCAGCTAACACCCAATTTAAATATTTTTTCTGGTTTGAATGGGTCAGGAAAAACCACCCTAATGTCATTCCTATTAAGTGTCATGTTTGGTTTCCCAAATACACGCCGTAAAAATGCTAGAAATTATGATACCAATGATAATATCAAATACGGTGGCCGTTTATACCTTACAAATACTAAATACGGGGATGTCATGATTGAACGAACCAAAACAAACGGCAAACAACAACTGACTTACACAATTAACGAAGGGGAGAAACAAGTCACAAACGATGTTTCTTTCTTGTGGAATGATTTAAGTAAGACAGATTACCTTGCCTACTTTGGTTTTTCAGAAGATGATTTAATGGACTTTGTGTGGGATGATGAAGAAGACTTTGCTAAAAGCTTGATGTCAATTGGGATGTCGGGACGCCAAGTCTTAACCGATATCACCCCTCATATGGCTAAACAGGCTGAAGAAATCTACAAGCCAAACGGTAAGAACCCAGTCTTAAACCAAAAGATCCAAGAGATTGAAACAGCTGAAGGCAGACTAACAAAGGCGCAAGATAAGGAAGCAGCTTACTTTGATTTACGCCAATCCTATGAGCAAGAATCTAGTCGTTTAAGCCGTCTGCAAACCAGCTTAAAGGACGCAACAAGTGGTGAAATTCAACTGGAATTAGCCAACCAACAGTCTACATCAATGAACGAATATCTACAATTGCATGATGAACTGGAATCGTTTGAATTTGTGGACTTTGAACCTGAATTGGCCAATAAATGGTTACAACATGAAAATCAAAGCCAACACATTAACCAACAATTGGCCGAATTAACGGACGAAAATGACGGGCTAGAAGCCGATGAGCAAAATGCTGCCGGCAATTCATCTGGTATGGACTGGATTGTGAACCATCCAAATGTCAGTGAACAAATGGTGGTTGAAGCCCGTGCCTTTAGAGACCGTATGCGTCAGAACGAAGAATTCAGTCAAGAATTGATTGAACGTCGTTATGAGAAGCAACGGTTAATGTCCTTACTTGGTGCTGAAGAAATGGCCGAGTTACCGGATGAATTATCCGCAGATGAAAGATCTTACTGGCAACAACGATACAAAGAATTAGAAAACAAACGCATTTTCTATAACCATAGCCAAAGTGATATGACAAACTTATCTGAAAAGTCTAGCTCTTTGGAAAATGAATACACTCAGTTATCATATGAACGGGATGAACTTGAGGCTAATGGCCGACAAGACGACCGTTGGATCCGCTTATTTGGTAGTGTCCTTGCAGGAATGGGCATTATCTTACTCATTGCTTACTTTGTGACGTCAATGACCTTCCTATTTGGTGCTGGTGTGACAGCGACTATCGCAGGTATTATTATTTTGATTATTGGTATGATGGTACAAAATGCCAAGATAAAACAATATGAAGATAAACTTGAAGCCTATGATTTAGATTTAGAAGACATTCAATCTGAATTAAACGAAGTCCACCGCAGCAAAGAAATTCAAGAAGAACAATTAGCCCATTTATCTGATGAATCAACCGATATTGTGACTGAATTAGATAAATTATTAGCAGAAAAAGGTGGTTCTTCAAATATTTCTTCTCAAGTATGGTTAGAAGATACTTATGTAGATGAAATATTTAACCTAGACCACAAAATCCAGCAGTTAGAAATGACCCTAGGTGTCTCTAACTTTGGTAAAGCCCACGAACAACAATGGGCTGAATATGCTAATTCACTAGAAGTTGAGGAAATCAGCGAAGATGCCTACTTCCAACAATTTGAAGATGACTATTTAGCTTTAAGACGTCAACAAGCGGACCAAGACTATGCTTCATATGAAGAACAAAGTCGCGCCAACCGTCGTCAACAATTACAAGCAGAATTATCTGCTATTAAGGCTGACCAAGAGCGAATCCTTGATCAATATAATTACCGGTCTGGTGACGAGTTATTAGCAGCCATTGACCAGCAAAAACAAATGAAACAAAAACAAAATCGTCATGATATCTTAGCTAACCACTTAGACTTAAACTTGGCCATCTACTTACAACAAGACCGTCCAGTCGACCAACAATTAACTGACTTACGTCAAAAGATTGCGGACATGGAAACAGAAATTGCGGACCTAACTCGGTCAACTGCTGACAAACGTAGCCAAATCCAGGAGATTGCTAGCGAGGGTACGGCACCAGATTTATTGCAAGCTTATCAAGCACAAGTGGATGAAGCTTATCAAATGTCTGTTGAATGGGCAGCCAACAAGTTGGCCATTGCGACCTTTGAAAAGGCCACTGTTGGGGAATCGTCAGATGTCAAAGAACGTGTTTTAACAAACGCATCGCGGTTCTTGGTTGATTTATCGGATAGCCGTTTTACCAATTTAGCCTTTAGTGAAGAGGGGATGACGGTTCGTCTAGCGGATGATTCTGAAGTGTCTGTAAACCAATTGTCTCGCGGGGAGAAAGCCTTATTATTCGTGGCTATGCGGTTCGCCTTTATGGATGCACAGCTTGGTAACATTGAATTACCGATCATTATTGATGAAGCCTTCTCACATTTAGACCGTAAATACCGGTCAAACATTTACCGCTTCTTACAAAAATTTGCGGCATCACACCAAATTATTTTCTTCACGGTTGATGACACCTTGTTAGACCTTGTAGAAGCGCCAGCGCAACACGTACTCTAGACGTGTGCGATAGAAAGGATACACATGGACAACTTACAACTTTTTGATGTGGCTTTAGACCAAAATTTTGATATCTTTGTATTGATTAAAGTTGCCGAAGTACGGGAAGACCGTAACGGTAAAAAGTACATCTCATTCACATTCCAAGACCGGTCTGGCTCAATCGAGGGCAAGTTTTGGGGAGCAACTGACGAAGATATTGAACAATATACTTCTGGCCAAGTAGTTGCCTTAGCGGGTAAACGAGAACTTTATAACGGGAAACCACAAGTTCGTATCAATAGTCTTCGCCTAGCCACTGACGGGGAACCCAATGATCCCTCTGACTATGTTGAACGTGGGCCAATGACCAGAACGGAAATGGTGAACGAAGTATTGGCTGCAGTGGAAGGTTTTGAAAATACCACCATTGACGCCATCGTTCGTTACCTATTACGTGAAGTGTCATGGGATTTCTTTACCTACCCAGCAGCGAAGAAGAACCACCACGCCTATGTAGGTGGTTTAGGCTTTCATACCATTTCAATGCTTCGCTTAGCCCAAGCCGTTGTCAGCCAATACGATAACATCAACAAAGACTTATTGTATGCTGGTGTGATCATTCATGATATCGGCAAAACAGTCGAATTCACTGATCCGATGTCTACTGAATATACTGTTGAGGGGAATCTTATTGGACATATCTCAATTGTCGAAGAGATGATAACTCTTGCCGTTGATAAATTAGGGTTCGACCAGTACAGCGAAGACGTTGTCTTGTTGAAACATATGGTATTAGCCCACCACGGTAAACAAGAATGGGGTAGCCCAGTGTCACCGCATTTATTAGAAGCTGAAATCCTACATCATTTAGACAACTTAGATGCTTCTATTCAAATGATGACAACTGCTTTAGACCATACAGAACCTGGCGAATTTTCAGCCCGAATTTTCGGTATGGACAACCGGGCTTTCTATAAACCTAAAGGGCAAGTTGCTAGCGAAGAAAATCAAAATCAAGAGACAGAAAACGAGGAAATTACCCTAGATTTCCAAGGGTCAAATGATGACCTACCATTTTTTGAATAAAGCATTATAATTAGAGAACCAAGTCTTTACCTGCAAGCAATCAGGTAAAGACTTGGTTTCTTTTTTTTGCATAAATTTCGAATTTACTCAAACAATAGCCAAAGTTTACAGAGAATTAACGTGGACGTGATATTCTGTACTACTGCGAAGAAAATGTACTTTATGAAGCCTTGATTGAGTTAGGCGATGAAGTGGCGCCAGTAGCCAAGTTACATGGAGCGACTACGGGTAAATAGTGACGATTGGGGTTATCCAAGTTTTTTTCCAATAGTCAGACCACGATATTAAAGGAATTGGGGGCATTTTTATCCAAACGACTGAAGCCAAATTTGTCCATACGGTCGACTTTCGTTTGACGGGCTACCATCCTGAAAAAGTCGACTAGTTAGTACGGGCTATCAATCAATTTGAACCAGTTTATGCCAAGGTCTACCAGGTATTTTACCCGGATGCAGATTTTCTGATATTGTTCGAGGACATGTCAAATGATGTGGGTTCTGGTCTGGAAAAAAACTGGACTATATCAACCTAAAATCACTGAAAAAAGACCCAGAATTGTATCTTTTACAAAATAATTTTGAAAATATGTCAATCTTGGCAGCCTTAAAACCAGCAATTTACCTACATACAAAGGGGGAACCAATTGGGGAATATATGCCAGCTTTTAGCCAAAGGATTGCCTATCTACAAAGTATAGACATCCCCTTCGTATCATTTGGGGTCAGTGGCCACGCTAGGCAGATGAATTTACTCTATATAGTCAATCAAATTCGGACCAACAATATCATCCTTTGGCATACATTCAAACCGGATTACTATGGTAAACTAATAGCAAATTTAGGGTTGTAAGTTGTATATCCGAAATATAAGAAAAGTTATATAGTTTAAGGGGGGATCTTCATCAAACAGGTGACAATTTTTCAAACGAGTGATATTCACGGGTATATCTATCCTACAAGTTACTTGACTAGAGAAGAAAACCAGCCATTTGGCCTGTTAAAGGTTAATGAAAACTACTTACAAGAGAAAGGTCGCTTGGCCGATAAAAGTAGTTTGCTGATTTCTACAGGAGATATAATTCAAGGATCGCCACTAACCCATTACCTACAAAAGCACCGCCATTCAGCGGCAGCCATTGTAGAAAATATGAATCGGATGGGTTACGACATGGCGGTGCCGGGAAACCATGAATTCAATTACGGGCAAGAATACCTGTTAAATTCATATCAAAACGCACAATTTCCCATTCTATGCGCCAATATTTTAGACGGCACTGACCAACCATTTTTCGGTAAACCCTATAAAATATTTGAACGCAATGGGATTAAGATTGCCGTTTTGGGGCTAACCACTCAATACATTCCCAACTGGGAGCATCCTGCCCATATCACTGGCCTGCAGTTTAGGTCAGCTGTTGAAACAGCCAAGGAATACGTGCCCATGTTAAGCAGTATGGCTGACGTAGTCGTTGTCGCTTACCACGGAGGCTTTGAGTGTGAACTAGACACTCTTGAACCAGTAGAACAAGGTGCCGGGGAAAATGAGGGCTACGCTTTAACCCATGAAGTGCCAGGGATTGATGTCTTATTAACTGGCCACCAACACAATGAAATTGCCCGCGTCGTGAACGGTGTGGCAGTTGTCATGCCAAGAGACAAAGGCCGCCATCTTGGTAAAGTTACATTAGACTTAAACAAATACGATGGCGATGAGCACTGGACCTTAGTAGATGCAGTGCCTGAATTAATAAGCTCGACCGTGGACACACCAATTCAAAAAGAAGCCGCCACAAGATTAGCGGATCTACAAGCAGAAATTGAAAATTGGTTGGACCAACCGGTAGGGACCATTCAAGGGGACATGAAGATTGACAGTGTGGATATGGCCCGCATCCATGATCATCCATACGTCGAATTTGTCCACCGGGTACAGAACTATTACGGGCAAACAGAAATTTCAGCGGCAGCCTTATTTAATAATGATGCCAAGGGATTTCCAAACGCAGTAACCGTCCGTGACGTACTCAATAATTACCCATTCCCTAACACCTTAGCAGTGGTTAAAATCACCGGAGCAGAATTGAAAGCAGCTATCGAGCAATCAGCGGAATTTTTCATTTTGAATGAAGACCAAGAAATCGTCATGTCTAAAGATTGGCTATATCCCAAACCAAAACCCTATAATTACGACATGTATGAAGGGATTGACTACATCATTGATGTATCAAAACCAATTGGTCAACGGGTAACCAAATTAAACTATCACGGCCAACCATTGGATTTAGAAGCTGAATTCGAAGTGACCCTCAACCAGTATAGGGCTATAGGCGGGGGTGGTTATCATATGTTTGATAGTTCAAAAATCATTAGGGAAGTTAATTTAGAAATGAATGAATTGATTGCCAAATATCTTGAAGACCATGAAACTATCCATGCGACTTGTAACCATAACTTCCAAGTAGTCAATGGTGATGAATGCCCATAAAAAGCTTAATATAAATAATTATGGCGTTGTGTATTGATTGCGCAACCCTATTCTTTGAGCAGTTGAATGTGTGTGCGGTTTCATTTTTCCTATATTAAGATATATTTAATAGATTAAATTAGAAAGTAGGTATGATGATATGCTAAAAGGTCTTTATGTAATGAGTCCCGATTTATTCGATGCAGTTTATACACCAGAAACGCGAAAACATATTCAATCCTTGATTGAAATTGAGGATGAGGTGGTTGATTTAACGACAATGCCAGCTGATGACCAAGTAGAAGTCTTACTTGGCGGTTGGGGCATGCAAGAATTAACGGAAGAAGTGCTGGATAAATTGCCTAACCTAAAAGTCATTTTCTATGCAGCGGGGACAATGAAGGGAATTGTGACTGATGGTGTTTGGAAACGAGGCATCCGTATTACGACTGCTAACCAGGCCAATGCCCAACCAGTGGCTGAGTTTGCCCTTGGTCAAATCCTTATTGCAATGAAGAATACTTACGCTTTAGCGCGTCTAGTCAAGGAAAATCAAGGCTATTTGATTGGGCCAATGCGTGATGATATCACTGGTTTATATCAAACAACAGTAGGGATCACTTCACTTTCGGCTATTGGTAAGCAAGTCATCCAACTCTTAAAACCATTTGATGTAAACATCCAAGTCTATGATCCATACGGCACAGAAGAAGTAGCCGACCAATTAGGCGTATCTTTGGTTAGTCTAGAAACCTTATTTGCGAGTTCAGACGTGGTGACCATTCATACACCACTTTTACCTGACACCGAAAAAATGGTCAACAAAGACTTGCTAGCTTCTATGAAACAAAATACGACCTTAATTAATACCGCCCGTGGTGGTTTAATCGATGAAGAGGCTTTAGTGGCGGTACTAAAAGACAGAACTGACCTAACAGCCGTTTTGGATGTGACAAATCCTGAACCACCAGAAAAGGGATCAGTTATGTACGACTTAGATAACATTGTTCTAACCCCACACATTGCCGGATCAGCTGGTGCTGAACGAAAACGACTTGGGGATGCCATGGCAGGGGAAATTGCCCAATACTTAGAAAAAGACCAATTAAGTTTTGAAGTCACCGAAGACATGTTTAACAAAATGGCCTAACTCAAAAAATCCATCCCAAATTATAGGGATGGATTTTTCTTGTCTTTATAAGCTATTTTACGAAACTGCCGTTGATCAAATAATTTGGTCAGCAGGGGATTCAGGGCCAGGAAAAAGAGGCTGTTACCAAAGCCATGACTAATATCAAATGGCAGACCTGCTAAGTAATAAGTCCAAAATGAGGGTAAATCATATGTCCAAACATTTAGGATGGAAATGCAGCCACCGTATAGGATGCCAGAGCTGAAGGCTAGCATCCCGAAAAAAGCTACATATAACATTACTTGCCAAGCTGAACTGGACTGCCCTTTTCCAATTTGTAAGAGATATAAGGGACGGAAGATTTGGTTGAGGGCGAGTACAAGACTGTAGGCGATGGCTTGAAATAGGGTCCAGGGGCCGAATCCAAGGTAAAGGTTGGATAGGATAAGGCTACCTAAAGTGATGATGAATCCTGGTTTGATGCCTAAATTCAGGCTGATAATGATCAACATGGCGGTCATGGGCTGCATGTTAGGTATGAATTGAAAGGCGATACGGCCGGCTGTGGTCATGGCAATGAGTAGGGCATAAAGGGTGAGTTGGTGGGTTTTTATGCCGATATTTGTCATTTTATTCGCCTAGATACCAGTCGATTTGGTCGTCTTCTTCCAAGATGTATTCACTAGCACCAACAGTAGCCATTTCGCCATTGACGTCAAATAGCCAGTAGAGGTTTTGACTGTCGTCCTGGGCATAGTCTTCGATCGATGTGATAAAGGCCCCATAATCTGAATCTGCTGTTTCAATGGCAAAGTTGTCTTCCATGACTTCAAGTAAGGTATCACCTTCTTGGAAAGGGGCCTCTGCTGTCGATAGTTTTTCACCATTTGCAGTGACCGAGATTGTCACTTGGTCAATAGAAACGGAGACGCTAGAAGATGCTTCCTGCTCTGCTTGAACCTTTTCTTGGCTTTGGCAGGCTGCAAGCGTAGATGCTGCGAGTAATAGGATTAAAAATTTTTTCATGATACTTCCTCCAAAATATGAGACCTTATTCGACTTGCGAAATAAAACCACTAGATATATACTTGTTCTGACAGGTGAACACAACATATAGTATCAACTTTTAAAATGAAATACTATATCTAGTAGAAAATTATTGAATTAAAGAACATTATTGTATTTTTGGAGGTTAGTGAAAATGCCAACACAAGTCTTAAATCATCAGGATATTGCGAAGTTAAATGCAGATATCGAATTGTTTCCCCAGGTTTATCCTGTGACAGATAATATGAAAATAACACATTCTGGTGTTTCTAGAATGGTCATGTTAGACAGATATGCATTTAAAGATACAGAAAAAATAACGCTGGGTGTGGGGGATTTAGTTGTATTGACGATTAAAGAAGATCCTACTTATCCAACACGAGGCATCGGGCACATTGTAGCGATTGACTGGGATCGTAATGAAGCAAAAATTCAACTAGAAGAAAGTTATTGGGGACAAGTAGTGGATGAGTTGGTATCAGAGGAAGCACCTGGGCTTATTACACGTTCCCTTGATGCCATGGAAAAGCCACTTGAATTGTATTACGAACAAATTGCCAAACGAAATGCCAGGGGATTAGCTGAAGTTGAAACAACCGAAGAACTACAGGAAAAGTCTTTTGAGATTTTTCAAGAAGAATTATCAGCCATGAATATTGTCCCGGCTGGTCGCGTTTTATATGGTGCAGGGTCAAACACAGATGTCACTTATTTCAATTGCTACGTCATGCCTTACGTACCCGATTCTAGAGAGGGTATTGCTGATCATAGAGCCCAGGTCATGGAAATCATGTCTAGAGGTGGTGGCGTAGGGACGAATGGGTCAACGTTAAGACCGCGCCACACCCTAGCACGTGGCGTAAACGGCAAGTCTTCTGGCGCAGTTTCATGGCTAGATGATATTGCCAAATTGACCCATTTAGTTGAACAGGGTGGGTCTCGGCGTGGTGCGCAGATGATTATGTTGGCCGATTGGCACCCGGATATTATCGAATTCATTATTTCAAAAATGCAAAATCCACGTATCCTTAGATATTTGATTGAAAATATTGATGACAAACAAATCCAAACTTTAGCTAAGGAGAAATTGTATTTTAAACCATTAACGCCTAGCGAAGAGGCCATGTACCAGCAGATTGTGCATTATCAAAAAGCCTCTGATCAAGGTGGATTTGATAGTGAAACCATCAAAAAGGCTAAAGAGATGTTACGTGACGGTGGAACCTATGGGGTTAACCAAGAAGATTTTCTAACAGGTGCCAATATATCTGTCACCTTAACGGATGATTTTATGACAGCTGTTGAGGAGGACGACATATGGACCCTGAGATTTCCGGATGTTGAAAACTATTCAGCAGACCAAATGGCTATCTATAACGAGCAATGGCCAGAAGTGGGGGATATTAGAGAGTGGGCAGCACTTGGTCATGGGGTAAAAGAATACCGTCAAATTCCAGCCCGTAGCTTGTGGCAATTAATCACCATCTGTGCCACTTATTCAGCTGAACCGGGTATTTTCTATATTGATAATGCCAACCAACAAACCAATGCGACAGCATATGGTCAAAAAGTAGTCGCTACCAATCCTTGTGGTGAACAACCCTTAGCACCCTATTCTGTATGTAATTTGGCCGCTATCAACCTAGCCAATATGGCCGACAAAGATAGGCATACAGTTGATTTTCAAAAACTTAAGGATACCGTCAAAGTAGCCATCAGAATGCAAGATAATGTCATCGATGCAACACCCTATTTCCTTGAAGCGAATAGACTTCAAGCATTAGGCGAACGCCGAATTGGACTAGGCGTCATGGGACTGGCTGATTTACTCATTTACGCCAATGTCCGTTATGGATCAGTTGAAGCCCAAGAATTGACCGAACGCATCTTTTATACCATGGCCGTTACCGCCTATGAAACGTCTATTTCCTTAGCCCGGGAAAAAGGAACCTTTCCTTTCTTAGTTGGCGATACTGAAGAAGAAACAAGAGAACTACGACAACAATTCATCCATTCTGGCTACATGCAAAAAATGCCGGACCATATTCGCCAGGATATATTGGCTTACGGTATCCGTAATTCACACTTATTAACTGTTGCCCCTACTGGATCTACCGGGACTATGGTTGGCGTAGCAACAGGTTTAGAGCCTTACTATGCTTTCAAATACTACCGGTCAGGACGGTTAGGGAAGTTTATTGAAGTGGATGCAGCTATTGTAGAGGAATACTTAACAGCTCATCCAGATGCTGTTGTTGAAGAATTACCCGAATATTTTGTGTCTGCTATGGAATTGAGTCCTGAGGAACATGTGGATATGCAAACCACTATTCAAAAATGGGTCGATTCTTCCATTTCAAAAACGGTGAATGCGCCAAAAGGCTATTCAGTGAGCCAAGTAGCAGCCATTTATGGGCGATTGTATAAAGGTGGTGCCAAAGGTGGGACAGTCTATGTAGATGGGTCACGCGACTCACAAGTACTCACTTTAAAAGCAGAAGAGAATACGATAGAAAGTGAGATGCCAATAGAAGCAGAAACAGCAGATCGAGTTGTGGATGATAAAGATGAACTAAAGCAACTGATTCAACAAGCAGACCAAGAACATATTCAACAAAGTGGGCATACCGATGATGTCGTATTTGGTTCAGACATCGGCGATACTTGTCCAATTTGTCGCCAAGGTATTGTGGAAGATTTAGGTGGCTGTAATACTTGTACCAATTGCCAAGCCCAATTACGTTGTGGCTTATAGTATAAATGGTCACTAGATTATTGAAAAAGAATAAGTAATCAAAAAAGCCCATCCGCAGCCGGATGGGCTTTCCATTTAGGTATGTCAATTTGATTATTCAGCTGAAGAGGCTTCTTCTTCGCTTGAATCAGCTTCTGTTGATTCAGACGATGCCGAAGATTCAGTTGAAGACTCATCGCTTGATGTTTCCTCTTCTGAAGTTGATTCTTCGCTAGAAGATTCAGTAGATTCAGATGATTCTTCGCTTGATGCTGCAGATTCGCTAGCAGCTGATTCGCTTGCTGCGGCAGCTGACTCAGCTTCAGCATCTAATGATTCTTGTTCTTCTTCAGTGATGATCACGTCATCTAGCGCAGTCTTCAAATCATCGTCTTTAATGTCGATGTTGTGAGCTGCCATGATGTCAGAAACGATACCAGCAACTAAAGTAGAATCAGTTAATTTTTCAGCAATAATAGATTCTTTCAGTTGTTCAGTTTCGTCTTCTAGGGAACCTTTTTCAGGCTTTTCGTCCATCTTGATAATGTGGTAACCGTAGTCAGTTTCAACTGGTGTAGTTGTGTACTCGCCTTCAGCTAGTTCTTGTGCTGCTGCGAAGAATGTTTCATCTAGCCCAGAATCAGCATTAACTTCACCTAATGAACCACCTTTTTCAGCAGATGCTGTATCTGTTGAGTTTTCAGTTGCTAATTCAGCAAAGTTCGTACCATCATCTAATTGAGCAATTAAGTCATTAGCAGTTTTTTCATCATCCACTAAGATATGTGAAACAGTGAATGAAGGTGTGTAATCATCGTAGGCTGTTTGAATTTCTTCGTCAGTCACTTCGATGTATTTAGATACAGATTCACTCATTAATTTGTAGTAGTAAACTTGGTGTTCGTAATCTTCACGGTCTGAGAAACCAGAAGATGCTAATACAGTATTGAATTCGTCTTCTCCGCCATAAGTAGCGACTAGCGTTTCAACTTCAGTTGTTGCTTCTTCTTTTAATTCTTTAGCTCGGTCATCGCCGACTTCGTTTACGAATACTTCTTCCATAATTAATTCTTGCAATACGGTGTTACCGTATGTTGATTTTAATTCGGCTTGTAGTTCTTCGTTGGTTACTTCAACACCATCACCAGTTGCAACGGCGCTTGAACCATCACTTGAGCCAGTTGAGCATGCTGCTAGGGCAACAGTACTTAATAAGGCAATTGAAGTAAGTTTGAATTTCTTACTAATCATCATTTTCTCGATTCACTCCTGTCAAATCTTCATAATACAAGTCTTAATATAGCATACCAAAAATGCTATACACAATGATTCAGAAGATTAATCAAGAAATCTTCATATTTGAAATACCACTAAGAAGGCGTATTTTCCTCGTTTGAACGGATGTCAGTAGCTGACAAATCGCTTTGTAATTTGGCTACTTGTTTTTGAATTTCAGAAATTTGTGGTGCAGCTGATTGATTGAAATCATTAATGGCTAAAGTAATTTCGTCACGAGCAATTTTGGCTGATGAAATCCCTTGTTGTGCTAAATCAGTCACAGCATTTTGCGCTTGTGCGATTGAACCAGTTAAATCATTGGTTGCATAAGTCACATCATCTAAGTAATTTTTTAGACGTTGTCTATTTTCAGTACCTGAATGCGGTGTCTTTAATAAGGCATAACCGGCACCTGCAACGGCACCGAAAAGAATACCAGTAATAAATTTTTTCATACTATCCCTCGATTTGTTGGTTGATTGTGTTTGCAATATTATTTAGATCTTCATCAGAGTAAGTGCCCTCTGCAGCTGGTTCCCATTTTAAGCCGAAGCCATCGTTTTCGCCCTTGTATCTAGGGATTAAATGCACGTGTGAATGGAAAACAGATTGGTAAGCCATCTCACCGTTATTATTTAAAATATTTAAGCCTTGCATATCTGGAAAGGCTTCTTTTAGGGCATTCGCCACTAATGGGATACGTTTGAAAACAGCACCGGCATCATTAGATGAATAGCCGAAAATGTCTTGAATGTGTTTTTTAGGTACCAGTAATGTATGGCCTTTCGTGACTTGGCTCATATCTAGGAAGGCTATCACCACTTCGTCTTCGTAGACTTTGTTTGTGGGGATTTCACCGTTTGCAATTTTACAGAAGATACAATTATCCATGAATAGTCCTCGCTTTCAATATTGGGTTAACTTTGGCCGTGTTAATTCATCGCATTTACTTGGAAATAGTGTTAAATTAAAGGCTATAATTGTATTAATTTTAACATAAATGATGGGAAGGGAACAATTTCAGTGCTATGCTAGATTGGAAATGATTTCTTTATCATTAAACTTAAATGCTAGATTAAATCTAGATCAATAAAAGGATGAACAAAATGACATTAACAGTTAAAGGACTTACAGGGGGCTATTCTAGTCAACCTGTACTAAAAGATATTAATTTTGAAATTGCATCAGGTGAAATTGTTGGCCTGATTGGGTTAAACGGTGCGGGTAAATCGACTACCATTAAACATATTATTGGCCTGATGCGGGCAATGAAGGGTGAGATTGCTATTGATGGTCATCAGTTAACCGATGATGCCAATGCATACCGTCAATCCTTCACTTATATTCCTGAAATGCCGGTACTATATGAAGCCTTAACTTTGAAGGAACATATTGAATTAACGGGTATGGCCTACGGTTTAGGGAAGGAAGAGGCACTAAGAAATGCCCAACCTTTACTAGAAACCTTTCGTTTAGATAAACGGTTAGATTGGCTGCCGATTCATTTTTCAAAAGGAATGAAGCAAAAGGTGATGATTGTCTGTGCCTTCCTAGTGGAGACGTCTTTATATGTAGTGGATGAACCGTTTCTTGGTTTGGACCCACTGGCTATCCATGATTTTATCGATACATTGAAAGCCAAACGTGATGCGGGTGCGTCGGTATTGATGACCACTCATGTCTTAGCGACAGCTGAACAGTATTGTGACCGATTCTTATTCTTGGCGGACGGTGAGTTAGTGGCGGCAGGTACTTTAGATGAAATCCGAGTGCAATATCAACTGCCAGGAGCTACTTTAGATGACCTATATCTACACTTAGCGAAGGGGGCAGATGACCATGCGTCTGCTTGATACTTACCAGAAACGTCGGCAAGAAGGGCAAGATTTATTTCTAAAGAATGCTAAATATATTTTTAATGACCATGCCGTAATCGTCCTCTTCTTCCTATTTGGCGCATTGGCTTACCAGTATTCCAACTGGCTATCAGGCTTGTCACAAGGATTGGTCGGGGTTTGGGTCCACGTAATTTGGGCGGTTCTGATGACGGTTGGGGTATTTATTACCGGTGTGGCTTCACATATTGTGGCAGCAGACTTGGTCTTTCTCTTACCTATTGAGTCGAAATTTACGGACTGGTTCCGGTCAGCCTTGAACCATTCATTACTGTTACCGAGTACCATTATTATCATGATGGTAGCTGCTTCTTATCCAGTGCTGATGGCTATGGTGGGCTATTCGATTTTTGAATTGATTGTCTTGGCTGTAATTTTGATTTGCTTTAAGACCGCCCACTTAAATACTATTTTAGAAAGCTGGCGTTATACCAGCGACCAGGTGATTAAAATTCACAAGGCAATTTTGTATCTAGCGGTTTTTATCACGCTATTATTAGCTTCCTTTGTGACACCATATCTCTGTTTAGGCGTTGCACTGTTGTATTTAATCGCCATTCATTTTACCGGGATTCGTCCTTTTTCAGATGGGGAAAAGGGTTGGCACTGGGATAAGATTGTCGCAGTGGAACAAGACCGTCAGCAACAAATAAAACGCGGACTGGCCTTGTTTGTAAATATGCCACAAGATGCCGTTTCAAGTAAACGACGCAAGTATTTGGACGGCTTTATTAAAGGGATCAACCGTGGGGACAATCCTTACGCTTACTTATACAGACGGGCCTTTTGGCGGGCGAGTGATTATTTCCCACTTTGGGGCCGGATGACTTTAGTAGGGATTTTGTATTTGGTTTTTGTAACCAATAATCACTGGTTGAACTTAGTGGTGATTTTATTGATTCAATACTTCAGCCATTTCCAAATTTTACCTATGGCTAAGAAAATCAACCAACATGTCTTATTGCAGGTCTACCCAATGGATCAAAGTTCACAGGTGACTGGCTTTAAACAGATGATGGCTCAACCAATTTGTACGCAAATTGTATTATTTGCTGTAACAAGTTTGCTTACCCATGACTGGATTTTTGCCGGTGCAGTGTTACTTTCTACCATTATACTAGGCTTATTCTTTCTTTATCTCTATTTACCACGTTTTATCCGCAAGAAAGAAAAAAAGGTTAGAATACGCTAAGTCTGTTGACTAAGTCCTGTTTTCCAACTAAAATAACTAGTACTCAAGAAAAAAGGAGTAAGCATCTCAAGAGGGAGTCGCTGCTCACTTTTTTCATTTATACAGTAAGTTAACACTACTTGGGCAAAAGAGAGGAGGAATGGTTTTGGAATACAAATTTGATCGCGAGTGGATTCTCGAACCCATTGGAGGGGATACTGGTCAAGCCTATGTTGGCTATAATGACGCCAACGATGAACGTGTATTTTTAAAACGTAATTCTTCACCCTTGTTAACCATCTTGTCGATGGAAGGCTTTGCGCCCAAGTTGAAATGGACCAAGCGTGAGTCTAGCGGGGACATTATGACAGCCCAAGATTGGGTGTCTGGTAATGTTTTGTCGCATTTTGAAGTGACTCAATTGCCGGTAGTCAAATTGATGTACCGCTACCACCATTCGGATAATTTATATAACATGCTGGTTAAAATCGACGGCGAGGTTTACGAGCCAGACCGCTTTTTACAGGATTATGAAAGTGATTTGGCAAAAGAATTACGTCACCACCAGTTACTAGCCGAGGTGACTGCTTGTCTATGGGACACTCTTCATTTGGTTGATGGGGTCCGCAAAACGGTGTGTCACGGAGACTTGAACCGCCGGAACTTTATCCGAGCTGAGGACAATCAGTTATATCTAGTGGACTGGGAAATGGTGAAAATCGCTGATCCTATTCTAGATATCAGCCAATTGTTGGTGCAATATGTTGATTTTAAAAATTGGGATGCTTGGTTTGACTTATATGGTTTGCACATTACATACGATATCTACCAACGTATTGAATGGTATTCGATGTTGAATCTCTTGAATATGATCAAAAAAGACTTCAGAGAAAATCGGATGATTGCCATGAACCATAAAATCTTAAAATTAAAACATATCTACAACAACCGTTACTTACATCAAGTAGGGGAAATGTAAGAAAGGTGTAACAAAAATCGTTAAAATTCGACGCTTCTATCGTATTTAGGAGAGTAAACGCTAAAGCGTAAACCCTCTTATAAGCTGGACCAAAATCGGGTTTGACCCTCCAGAAAGGACTGCTTTTCAGATTAGATTGCAAAGTTTCCTTTCATGGCGTCGGCTCTTACACCTTCAAAAGCCGAACAATTACTGCGAGTAATTGACGCATTTTGGGAAGTGTCGGAAGAACTTGACTTATGAAGCCCAATATAAGACCGTTATTGGTCAAAAAAAGGGGGATGTGAACTTCATGTCACGTCTCTTTTTTCTTGGAACGATATCATTTATTTAAAGTCGCCCCTTGAGAAAACCGTGTAATTCATTACATGGATGAATCA
>OMJG01000244.1_pt1 | contig 41751 bp, 37 predicted proteins | sample 1646431 | NCBI WGS metagenome assembly OMJG01 (sample SAMN03771674, study PRJEB25209) | food metagenome | isolation source: Cotija cheese | place: Mexico:Jalisco,Michoacan | collected 2011-12-12
TTGACCGAAAAACTCGTGTGTGCAAGCTTTTTGACCTTGCAGAGTATTGATTTAGGTATTGAGAGCTGCGGAGGCTGCCGGATCTAGACACCACTTTTGTCACATAGCCCCAAATGCCTTTCGGGTAGCGTCAACGACGCTACCCGCTGTGTTTGATATCACCAGTGCGGCACACGAAAGCCGGGAAGAATTACTAAAGGCAATGGTGAGAATAAGTTCGCGCCGGCACAGTAGTGTGGCGTCAGCTTTCCCAAAGTACACCAAAGGAACTATTCTCAGCGGTGATACGACTAAATAGTTAGTACGCATTGAGCAAGCGTACTTTGTCTAACACGTGGGCTCACGACAGGAATTTCTTCCTGGAGCCAAGGAGTGAAAAATGATTCGATCATCGATCCATCTGGGACGGACCTTAACTGCCGGTGCACTTGTTGCGGGCCTGGGTTTGTCATCTGCCTTGTTGGTACCCGTTGCGTCGGCGCATGACACCGCCATCGGTGGCAGCATCACTGAAGGCGACGTACTGGATGAATTCCCAGAAGAGATCATGATTGAGTTCTCTGCAATTCCGCGCGACGGATTCAATAACTTCGCAATCACCGATCAAGCCACCGGCGAAGTGCTATTTTCTGAAGAACCAGAAATTAACGAGCGCGAGCTGACCATCACTACGCCAGAGGATCAAGACCCAGGCGATGGCGACTACATGTTCGGATTCCAAATTACTTCCTCCGATGGGCATGCTACTCGCGGCGGTATCTCTTTCAGCGTTGAATCCGGTGAAGAAACCGCCAGTGCTTCAGAAACCGCCAACGGTGCGGCAGTTGACTCTGAAGGGGCCGAAACTCCTGCGGAAGCAGCAGAAGAAGCCGAAGGCATGAGCACCTGGATGAAGTGGGCACTTGCCGGAGTTGGTGTGCTGGCTGTTATCGCAGTCCTAGCGGTGATGCTGGCTAAGCGCCGCGGATACGACGCAGAGTAGTTTTCTTTCACAGAAGCTCGATTCATTTTTAACCTATACGCCGCCTTAATGAAGGCGGAGAAAGTTTTATCGCAATGTTAAACCACCCTCGTATTTTCGTGTCCATCGTTGCTGCCTCAGCCTTGGCATTGGCAGGTTGTAGCAATTCTGAGCAGGACTCCACGCAAAATGATTCTGCGCCAGAAACCGCTGCGAATGCCTCTGCTGAATCAGACGATGATGACGCAGACGACAACGATGACGCGGACGATGCTGACGATGCATTGGACTTTGAAGATGCAGTAGTCCGCGCGATGGCAGAAGACGCCGATATGACCGCTATCTTCGGCACGCTGGTCAATGAGTCCACCGCGGATATTGAGGTTGTTGGATTTACTTCCAGCATCGAGGCGGGTGTAAATGAAATCCACGAGACCGTTGATGGTCAGATGCGTGAGAAGGAAGAACCCCTAATCATCCCAGCTGGTGAGTCTGTAACACTTGAGCCAGGTGGCGACCACTTCATGCCCATGGACGTTAGCGAGCCAGTCATGGCTGGCGATGCAATCACGCTGACCGTTGAACTTGCTGATGGCTCCACCGAAGAATTCGATGATATTCCGGTACGCACCATCGGTGCGGGCGATGAGAACTATGGCGACCTTGGCCACGAAGGCCACGGTGACCATGACGATGCTGACGATGCCGGTGACCATGATGACCACGACGATCATGATGACCACGACGATCATGATGATCACGAAGGCCACTAGAGCAATTCGCTGTGTTGATTAATTCGCTGTGCTGGTTAAGCACAGCGCTGAAGAAGGAGACAGTTTTTATGGTTGAGCTCGACCGACGAGCCTTACTAGTTCGTGGTGGTCTAGCCAGCGGGCTCGCTGCGACTGGTGCGATTATTGCTGGGTGCAGCGACCCGAATGCTGCCAATTCCGGCGTGACCGCCCCTGGCGCGGGGGCGGGTGCTGCGGCGGAGCGTACGGGGGCATCGGAAAGCAATGCGGAAGCCCAATCTGTATCCGACCACGTCCTCGATGATGCAATGGTGCCTTTCGATGGTGACCACCAAGCCGGCATTACCGCTAACTCCCATGCGGTGTTGAACTTGCTTGGCTTTAACCTGAAAGACTCTGTTGGTAAACGTGAATTCACCAACCTGATGCGTTTGTGGACCGCTGATGCGCGCGACTTGTGCACGGCTGAAACCCCGGCGGGCTCACTGGAGCCAGAGATGGTGGATACCCCGGCGAACCTGACCATTACGTGTGGAATAGGCGAGCGCGTCTTTGACGTCATCGGTGCGCCCGTGCTGCGCCCGGAGTGGCTGCGGGATGTTGAAGCCTTTGACCGGGACAAGCTGTCACCGGAATGGGGGCAGACAGACATTGTCTTGCAGATCTGCTGCGATGACGCGGTGACCGCAGGCCATGCCATGCGGCACATGATTCGCGCGGGGCAAGACTATGCGCAGGTGGCCTGGTTGCAGCAAGGCTTTGGCCATGCCTATGCATCCGGCGGCAAAGAAAAGACCATGCGTAACCACTTTGGGCAGCTCGATGGCACAGTCAACCCCCGCTCCGATGAAGAAATGGACCAGCAGGTCTGGATCGATGAGGGCCCTGAGTGGGCACAAGGTGGAACATCCATGGTGGTGCGCCGCATTCGCATGAATCTTGACACCTGGGAGAAGCTGGACCGCAATTCCCGTGAGAACTCCATCGGGCGCAAGCTTGATAACGGTGCGCCCTTGACTGGTGAGGAAGAGTTCGACGAACCAGATTTCGATGCCGTGGACAAATATGGGCTTCCTACTATTGACCGCAATTCGCACATCGCGCGTGCCCAAGCGCCAGACGGCAAGCCTCAGGAGCGCATGCTGCGCCGTGCTTTTAACTACGATATGCAACCGGACTACGCGCCGATCTCAGAAACCGGCTTCGTTAATGACGAGGAAGAGCTCTCGGGTACCGACGTGCAGCTATCGAATTCCGGACTGGTCTTTATTTGTTTCCAGAAAGACATGACCAAGGTTTTTGAACCGATGCAAAGGCGCATGGATGAAGTAGATTTGCTCAATGAGTGGATTACTCACATTGGCTCGGCAGTCTATTTCGTTCCACCGGGAGTCCACGCCGGTGCAACCACCGGTACCTTTTGGACCGAAACTCTATTGGACGCGGTAGGATAGCCGGGTTAGATCTTGTACATCAGGGTGGCGGCCAGGTAAGCCGTTTTTCCCATTAGCGCAAAGGAGCGCAGCATGTCAGAAGCAATCGCCGCCATTTCGGTCAACTATGAACCGTTTACCTGCCCAGCAGGCACAGCAGTAGGCGCAGCAATGAAGGAATTGGGTCTTCCTAATAAGGGCTCAGAGGCGGTTGTGGTGGTGCGTGATGCCGAGGGAACATTGAAGGACCTCGCACACGTGCCAGAAGAAGATGCTGTGTTCACCCCAGTCGCAGCCTGCGAAGATGATGGCCGCGCTGTTATCCGCCACTCCTGTGCGCACGTGCTGGCACAAGCCGTACAGGCTGAGTTCCCAGGCACCAAGTTGGGCATCGGCCCGGCGATTGAGAATGGTTTCTACTACGATTTCCAGACCGCGGAGCCTTTCACGCCTGAGGATCTCAAGACCATTGAAAAGCGCATGAAGAAGATCATCAAGACCGGTCAGCGCTTTGAGCGTGGTGTCTTCGCTTCCAATGAGGAAGCAGCATCAGCGCTCAAGGACGAGCCATTCAAGTTCGAACTGATTGAGGATAAGGGCAATGTTGACCCGAATTCCGATGAGGCAACCGAAGTTGGCGCTGGTGAGCTGACCTACTACGACAACGTCAACCCACGCACCAATGAGGTGGAATGGTCTGACTTGTGCCGTGGCCCGCACCTGCCAACCACCAAGTATGTTCCAGCATTTACCTTGACCCGTTCTTCCGCTGCCTACTGGCGCGGTGACCAAGACAACGCTGGCCTGCAGCGCATCTACGGCACCGCATGGGAATCCAAGGAATCCCTTGATGCCTACCAGTTGATGATGGAAGAAGCCGAAAAGCGCGACCACCGCCGTCTAGGGACCGAACTTGACTTGTTCAGCTTCCCGGATGACCTGGGCTCTGGCCTTCCTGTTTTTCACCCCAACGGTGGCATCATTCGCACCGAGATGGAAGACCACTCCCGCCGTCGCCACATTGAAGCTGGCTACTCCTTTGTCAACACCCCGCACATCACCAAACAGGACCTCTTTGAGCGTTCCGGTCACTTGGGCTTCTACAAGGACGGCATGTTCCCACCAATGCAGGTGGATGCGGAATATGACGAAGAGGGCAATGAGACCAAACCGGGTCAGGAGTACTACCTGAAGCCGATGAACTGCCCAATGCACAACCTGATCTTTGACACCCGTGGTCGTTCCTACCGTGAACTGCCATTGCGCCTGTTTGAGTTCGGCAATGTCTACCGTTACGAAAAGTCCGGTGTTATTCACGGTCTGACCCGTGCGCGTGGCTTTACCCAGGACGACGCGCACATCTACTGCACCGAAGACCAGCTCGAAGGTGAGCTGACCTCAGTGTTGGACTTCATTATTTCCTTGCTGAAGGACTACGGTCTGGATGACTTCTACTTGGAGCTGTCCACCCGTGACCCGAAGAAGTCTGTGGGATCTGATGAGATTTGGGAGCGTTCTACGGAGATTTTGGCTCGCGTGGCTGAGAAGTCCGGTCTGGATCTGGTTCCGGACCCAGAAGGCGCTGCTTTCTATGGTCCAAAGATTTCCGTTCAGGCGCGTGACGCTATTGGTCGTACCTGGCAGATGTCCACGGTTCAGTTGGACTTCAACATGCCAGAGCGTTTCAACCTGGAGTACACCTCTTCGGATGGATCGAAGCAGCAGCCAATCATGATTCACCGCGCGCTGTTCGGTTCCATTGAGCGCTTCTTCGGCGTACTGCTTGAGCACTACGCTGGTGCTTTCCCAGTGTGGCTCGCACCGCACCAGGTAGTTGGTATCCCAGTCTCTGAAGACAACGTGGGACACCTGGAGCAGGTCATCGCTAAGCTGCGCAAGAAGGGCATCCGCGCTGAGGTGGATACTTCTGATGACCGCATGCAGAAGAAGATCCGCAACCACACCACCGGCAAGGTGCCTTTCATGTTGCTGGCTGGTGCACGTGACGTGGAAGCAGACGCTGTGTCCTTCCGTTTCTTGGACGGCTCTCAGGCCAATGGCGTGCAGGTTGATGAGGCAGTCGAGCTGATTACCAACTGGATTGCAGAGCGTAATAACGCGCAGCCAAACCAGGAAAACATTGAGGCGCGACGCACCGAGAACGCCTAAGCACAAAAGCTACCCATACCAAGAATCTGCAGCCTAAGACTCGCCACTTGCAGGGCGAGAAGAAAGGACACGTCCTCAGTCATGGCCAACTCCTCAGCCGAGAGCGAGAAAGAAGGACAAGAAGGAATGGACGTGTACGTGGATTCTGGTGTGGGTGAGCCAGACCGCCTCGAACGGCTGTGGGCCCCTTTTCGCATGGCGTACATTAACAAACGCACCAAGGACCCGTTTGTTGAAGCACCAAAGAAAGATGATGAGGAAGCACTCATCATCGCCCGCGGGGAACACGTTTATGCACTTCTGAACCTGTTTCCTTATAACGCAGGCCACCTGATGGTGGTGCCTTACCGCAAAGAATCCAACTTCGAGGATCTCACCGAACCAGAGACGGCTGAGCTCATGGCGTTTGTGAAGAAAGCCATTCGAGTGCTTAAGAAGGTGTCACGGCCTGAAGCAATCAACGTAGGATTCAACCTAGGTAAGGCATCAGGTGGTTCGGTGGGAGATCATCTTCACATGCATGTTGTGCCGCGCTGGTCCGGTGATAGTAATTTTATGACTATTCTTGATGGAACGAAGGTTTTGCCGCAGCTGCTGAAAGATACGCGGCAGGTGCTCGCCCAGGGCTGGCAAGAAATTGAGTTGGAGGATAGCCAAATGGAGACTTCTAAGAGGGAGAACCCCAGTGCTTAGCGTCCATGGGCGCAAGCCTGCGGCGGTCGTAGTTGAGCCGGTTGCTCGCGCGTTCCTCAAAGTAGGTTTGACTCCCAATGCTGTTACCCTCATTGGCACTTTTGTCACCATCGCGATTACGGTGACTCTGATTCCAAGCGGATATTTGTTCGCGGCAGCAATTTTTTCGGGACTTTTCGCTGCTTTTGACATGGTTGATGGGACCATGGCGCGGTTGAGCGGCGGGGGCACGAAGTTCGGCGCAACGCTTGATGCCAGCTGCGACCGTATTACTGACGGCGCATTGTTTGCTGCCATCATTTGGTACTTGATTTACCAAGACAATGCCCATCCGGCTACCATTTTTGCAGCTCTCGTGGTGTTGGTGACCTCGCAGGTCATTTCCTATGTCAAAGCCCGCGGTGAGGCTTCAGGGTTTGCCATGGTCGGCGGTTTGATTGAACGCCCGGAACGTCTCATCCTTGGCTTGGTTGGCATTGGTTTGGAAGGTCTTGGCGTGCCATATATCCTCCCAATCTGCTTGTGGGTCTTGGCCGTAGGTTCATGTTTCACCGTCTACCAGCGCCTCATGTTGGCTTTCAAACAGGACCAGCAGCAACAGGCCCAACAACGAAAGCCCAGTGGCGGCGCAAACCCCGCGAAGCCAGCCTGAGAGGATAAATGTTTAGCAAAGAAGACATCTCCGCGGCAGGCTACCTAGCTGGGTGGTCAGTGGTAAAGCACTTGCCGTTGCCGTTTGCCCGGTGGGTTTTTAACAAGGTCGCAGACAAAGTCTCCGACAATGGCAAGGGGATGGATCAGCTTCGCCGCAACCTCGCCCGCGTGGTGGGGCCGGGGAATGTCACCGCAGAGTTGGTGCGTAAATCCATGCGCTCATATATGCGCTATTGGATGGAGGCTTTTCGGCTTCAAACCATTCAGAAAGAACCAGACCTGCACCGTCAGCTTCTAGCAGGGTTGGAGGGCAAAGAGCTTATCGATGCCTCCTTGGCCTCTGATAAAGGCACCATCCTGGCTCTGACCCACAGTGGCAACTGGGATATGGCCGGGGTTTTCTTAGTTGGCTATGACGGCCCGTTTACAACGGTGGCCGAAAGGGTAAAACCTGAAGGGCTTTTTGAAGCCTTCGTGGAATACCGCGAGTCCCTGGGCTTTAAAGTTATTGCTTTAACCGGTGGGGAACAGCCTCCTTTTGAACAACTGAAGGAAGCGCTCAATGCTGGTGAAGTGGTGTGCTTGCTGTCTGAACGTGATTTAACGCGCAGCGGGGTAGAAGTAGATTTCTTTGGCGAGCCCTGCAATATGGCCGCGGGTCCGGCGTTGCTTGCGCAAGAAACCCGAGCTAATCTTCACGCAGTTCATTGCTTCTTCGATGACTCCACGCCTGGCTGGGGTATGACGGTCTCAGAACCGATTGAGGTCACGGACACGCAAGCCACAACGCAGCGTATCGCGCATGCTTTTGAGGGATTTTTAAGGCGGCGCCCAGAAGATTGGCACATGTTGCAGCCACAATGGAATGTGGATGTTGAAGCGCGTCGCAGGCGGCGCAAACAGGGACAAAACTAGTCAAGTACTCAGTAATCAGGTGCGGTTTAGGAAGGTTTGGACACAACTATGCGTATTGGATTGGTGTGCCCCTATTCTTTCGACGAACCCGGTGGCGTTCAAGCCCACATGCTGGACTTGGCGTCAGTATTTTTGGACCAAGGACACTTTGTGCAGGTCCTAGGGCCTGCTTCAGCAAAGACGGAAATGCCAGACTTTGTGGTCAAAGGCGGCGGCTCGATCCCGATTTCCTACAATGGCTCGGTGGCTCGGCTTTCGGTGGGCCCGCAGGTGTCCAAGCGCGTGAAAAAGTTCATTCGCGAAGGCAACTTCGACGTCCTGCATATCCATGAGCCGAATTCCCCGAGTTATTCCATGCGGGCGCTGCGTATCGCGGAAGGACCCATTGTGGCGACCTACCATGCATCGGCAGCCAACTCGCGCCTTTTGCAGTTAGCCAAACCGATTCTCAACCCTATGCTGGATAAGATTCGTGGCGGTATTGCCGTTTCTGAAATGGCTCGGCGCTGGCAGGTCGAGCAGCTTGGTGGCGATCCTGTACTCATTCCGAACGGCGTGGACACATCCGTCTACGCGGGTGCCCGCAAGCTGCATGAAGAAAAGCTCGCCTTGGCAGAGCCCAGCGGTGAAAGTAGCAATGATCCAATCGAGATCGTTTTTCTGGGCCGCCTTGATGAATCCCGCAAGGGTCTAGACGTGTTGCTGGATGCGCTGGAGCATATTCACCGCCCAATTCGGGTAACTGTCATGGGCGGAGGTCACGCTCGGTCCCGGCCTGGCGTGGACTTTGTGGGACGCGTTTCAGATTTGGACAAAGCTACGATTTTGGGCCGTGCGGATATCTACGTTGCGCCCAATAGGGGCGGGGAGTCCTTCGGTATTGTCCTGGTGGAAGCCATGGCTGCCGGTTGTGCTGTCGTCGCAAGTGACCTTGAAGCATTTGCTGCTGTCTGCGACGCAGATTCCCCGCAGCCGGCAGGGCTGCTATTTAAAAACGGTGATGCTCGAGACTTAGCCGCGAAAATCACGCATCTTATCGATGACGATGCGGCGCGCCACGAGTTGATTGCAGCAGGCACCAAACGTTCCCAGCAATACGATTGGGACCATGTGGCAGCGGCTGTCATGCAAGTTTATGAAACTGTTCAAGACGGCACGAAGGTTCGCATCGGTTAACAATGAACACAATATTGCTAATTATCGCCACGGTTGTCATCACCGTTATGGCGCTGTGGGCGTATTTCACCGCGCAGCGGCTCAACACCCTGCACATTCGAACCGACGCTGCATTGGCACAGCTGCAAGCCATGTTGGATCGACGCGCAGCTGTAATCGGGGTGCTCATTCCGTCGATCGCGGCCACTGCCACAAAGGCCGAAGGGGTTCCCTTGCGCCACGGTCAGTTCGATGAGCGAGCACAACGCGAACGTGAGCTCAACCAGGCAGTTCACAGCTTCCTTGAGACAGAGCCTGGATTGGGATCTGACTTGGCGAGGGGAAACTCGATTTCGGCTAATCCGCAGCTTGTCGATGCCGAAACGCGCGTCCATCTAGCGCACCGCTTCTACAATGAAGCAGTCTCAGACACCCGCGGGCTGCGACTACGCCCAACGGTAAGGGTGCTTCGCCTCGGCGGCACAGCACCTTTACCGGAGTTTTTTGAGTACTCTTTTAAACTCGATCAGTCGTAGTGCCAGCATCCGGCTCTGGTCCCAACCTCGGCTCTGGAGTTTGCTTCGGCCCTGATTCTGGAGCTGCACCAAAATCTTCGTATTGCGAAATTGGGCTGGCCGTAGAAACACCGACAGAGGATTCTGCTTCGGCGCCCTCTGATTCACTATCGCGCGGGGCAATAATGTCTTTGCCCGCGATGCCGCTCCTAGTGAGCTTCGCATCGCGCCAGGTTTCAATGGCGAGCCAGATAAGCGAGAGAACAGCCATCGCAACGATGAGTCCATTTCGGATAGCCAGTGCTAAGACAGGGCCGTACTCGACTCCGACATCGTTCCAGATGAAGTTGTACTTGGTTGGGTAGACATAAGTTCCCAAACCGGCGGCCACCAGAGTCATCAATGCCAGAAGCCACAGCAAAATGCGTATGGCGATGCGTGCCTTTGGAGTGCCCTCGATTTTGGGCTGGCGGATTGCGACAGCGAGCAGAGGGCCGAACCAGACGATGTACTGCGGGGAGAAGACCTTGTTGGTGGCAATCAGCAGAAGGACCATGACGGCAAAGAAAGCGATGGTGCTGCGTGGCTGCCAGCCGCCGGCGAAAAATCGCCAGAGTGCCCATAACAAAGCAAAGGCAACCACAGCCACCATTGCATAGGTTGACCAAGTGATTGCCTGCTCAACACCAGGGCCGGCGATTTCAAAGCTCTTAGAGCTGGCATAGCCCATGTCCCAGCGTTCAGGTTCAAAGAAAGCCTGGTAAACAAAGGACGTAGCGGGGATCGATTCGATCTGAAGTCCGCGATCACCTTGGTAGGTCAGCGGGCTAATGAGACGATCCCAGCCGCGGGTAAACACCGTGACGGCGCATAGCGCTACGAGTGCAGCGAAGAAGGACACCAGGCGAAACCAGGCTTTGCCCTTGGTGAAGCGACCCACCAGACCAGCGGCTAAGACACCAGGCCACAGCTTCATGGTGGTGGCAAAAGCCAGCATTGCCGACGCCAGGTTGGGCCAGCGCGTAATACATGCCGCGGCTGCAGCCACGGCAAGCGCTGGGAAAATATCAAGACGCATGTAAAAGACTTGACCCGCGAGGGTGCCAAACAATGCCCAAAACAAACCGGCGTAGAACACACGCGAATTGTTCTGATGCCCGCGAAGAACGAGGGCTAAGAAGAGGGCATCGAAAAGCATGCACATCACCACGAAGGCGATGTAGAAAGCATCCAACCTGTCGCCGATGATGGCGGTAAGAATCTCAACTGGCCAAGTACCCGCATGCGGATACTCCGTCATCATCGTTGGGTCATCGCCGAACTCCCCGAAGTAGTAATAAGCAACGTCACCACGCGGGGTGAAATTGTCCAAAATGATGAACCCAAGGGCAATTCGGGCGAGAACCCAAGCTGTCCACACCGCAGGAACGGAAGCAAACAGACGCCTTAAAACTGGCATGCGTTAGTGGCCTTTATTGTTGTTGAAATAAACAGATGTCCGGTGAAAGCTCGAAAAGCGAGCTTTTTAAGGCTACAGCCTAGAACTAGTTGGTCTGACCCTCAATGGCAGATTCCACATCCACTGGTGGTCCCAGCATGAGCAGAACACTGAAGACAATGACCACGACGATAAAGACGATGAGGATTGAGCGCACTGGGTGGCGGACAACCTGAGCTAAGACATTGTCGAAGAGACCATGGGGTTTCTCATCACGGTTGGTGTAGCGCCAATTGCCTTCCAACAGTCCCTTGCGGTCAGCCCACAATGCGAATGGAAGCGCTGCCCACGGAACGACGGATACAAAGAGCCCCAGCACGCCAATGCCGAAAGGCCACTTGTTGTTAATCCACACCAAGGTGGTGATGAAGATGAAGCACAGGAAGCCAAAGCCGTGGATGCCACCGGCAATCGAAGTAACTGCGTCAGTAACTCCCGAATACTTGAGGATCATTCCCACGATGAGGAAGGTCCAGGTAAACATTTCCAGATATGCGACAATTCTGTGCAGTTTCTTCGGCGTCATAGGCAACATCGTATCCAACAAACTCCCATACTGGTGCACTAGACAGGCAGGTGAGGGTTTACGATTGCTCACATAAGATTGCGAGCCTTTTAGCTCCATATTGAAAGTAAGTATTAAAGGAGTATTCAGTGCCAACGAGTGCCTCACACACGGTAAATGACATAGTTGAGATGAAACCACTTGGCGAGGTCGTATTTCAGGGGCCTGCAGTACCTACCGCATTTACCCGTACCTTTGGCGGACAAGTGGTCGCGCAGGCTCTTCGCGCCGCTTTGCTGACTGTCGAAGGCAAGGATGCGCATTCCTTGCACTGTTATTTCCTGGAAGGCGGCGTAGCTGCCGAACCAATTGACTTCCACGTCGAGCGCATCCGCGATGGCCGTTCTTTTGCCGCGCGCCGCGTCGAAGGCTTTCAAAACGGCAAGCGCATGGTCATCATGTCCGTGAGCTTTCACCATGACCAAGACTCTGGTCCCGAACATGCCACATCAATGCCGGATGTTCCTGGGCCTGAAGAATCCATTGACCACGTTGAGTTCCGCCCACAATCGGCAAAGAAGCGCGCCTTGGATTGGACCGACTGGGATATCCGCGTGGTACCCAATGAGAAGCTTTCAGAAGAGCTACTCCATCCAGCAGGGCAGGCAACACATCAGTACCTGTGGATTAAAAACACGAGCGACATGGGTAATGACCAGGGTTCGCACCAGGCAGCCCTTGCGTATCTTTCCGATATGACGTTGCTGTACACGACACTATTGGACCACGATAACCCTGATATTCAGGCTGCCAGCCTCGACCATGCGATGTGGTTCCTTCGGCCCGTGCGCGTTGACGAGTGGTTGCTTATTGATCAGTATTCGCCTTCAGCCGGTAGCGGCATTGGTTTAAGTAAGGGAAATGTCTACAACCAACGGGGTGAACTGGTGGTAGTGCTGTCCCAGGAAGGGCTCATTCGCGCAAAGCGGACTTCTTAATCCGGCCATCCCTGGTCTTTGGGGATCAAGTTTTTGAGTTTAGTTTTGCCGTTTTCTGCGGGGGAGAAATACTGCGAACTGCAGAAGAACGTATAGTTGATACAGAGCTAAATTTTCACGTACGAAAGGTAACTTGAATGTCAGGCCACTCAAAGTGGGCAACTACGAAGCACAAGAAGGCTGCGAATGACGCTAAGCGTGGCAAAGAATTCGCGAAGCTAGTCAAGAACATCGAAGTTGCAGCGCGTACTGGTGGCGGTGACCCGGCGGCCAACCCAACCCTGGACGATATGATCAAGAAGGCTAAGAAGGCCTCCGTCCCGAACGATAACATCGAACGCGCGCGCAAGCGCGGCTCCGGCGAAGAAGCTGGCGGTGCTGACTGGGAAAACATCATGTACGAAGGTTATGGCCCGAACGGTGTTGCAATGCTGATCGAGTGTTTGACCGACAACCGCAACAGAGCAGCAACCGAGGTTCGTACCGCAATGTCCCGTAACGGTGGCAACCTTGGTGAGTCTGGTTCCGTTTCATACATGTTCACCCGCACCGGCGTTGTACTCGTGCAGAAGGGCGAGCTTGAAGTCGACGACGTCCTCATGGCAGTACTGGAAGCAGGCGCTGAGGATGTAGCCGACATCGGCGAATTCTACGAAGTTACGTGCCAGCCAACCGACATTTCTGCAGTCAAGGAAGCCTTGGTCGATGCAGAGATTGAAGTTGAAGATTCTGACCAGGATTTCCGGGCCTCCGTTGAGGTTCCACTGGGCGTTGATGACGCGAAGAAGATTATGCGTTTGATCAATGCTTTGGAAGAGTCCGATGACGTGCAGAACGTTTACACGAATATGGATCTCTCCGATGATGTCATCGCAGCATTGGACGCTGACTAATTCGAAATTAGATTGGCCTAAAAAGGGCTTTAGAAATTAAAAGAGTGCACCTACTTTCCAGGTTAGGGGAGTAGGTGCAGTTCTTTGTCTAGGCCCCGTGGTAGAACATATGTGTGAGTTGGTGTCGTAAAATGCGACATTGGCGGGTAGCATGAATTTCTGAATCGGCGCGAGAGGACGGTGTGGCTAATGAACCTTGAGGGTTTACGCGTAATGGGCATTGACCCTGGCCTAACCCGCTGCGGTTTATCCGTCGTTCAAGCCGGCCGTGGTCGTGCAGTTCTGCCCATTTCGGTGGGAGTTGCCCGCACACCTCCAGAGGAAGAGCTCGCGCAGCGCCTACTTCGGTTGTCTAATGCTGTCGAAGAGTGGATGGATGACTATAAGCCGGATGTGGTGGCCATCGAGCGACTCTTCGAGCGTGGAAATGTCTCAACAGTCCTTTATACCGCTCATGGTGTTGGTGTGTTGATGTTGGCAGCGGCGAAGCGTGATATTCCGGTGTACATGTACACCCCGTCAGAAGTGAAAAAAGCTATTTCTGGCAATGGTCGCGCTGATAAGAAGCAGATGACCACGATGATTACTCGAATCTTAGGCTTGAGTGAGGCGCCGAAGCCTGCGGACGCCGCTGATGCTCTGGCGTTGGCAGTGTGTCACTGCTGGCGTGCACCAGTCATTCATAGAGCTGAGCTAGCGCAGCAACAGCTGAAAGAACTTGAAGAACAGCGCCGCCAGAAGGCTGCGCGTTAATCAATCGGCGCAACGTCATGCAACCAATGGCCATTAATGGCAGTCAAAAACTATATAGCTTGTAAAGATAGAACCAATGTTGGGCGAAACCTCCCACAGTCTGAACTTAGTTGAACGAAGAAATGGAGCTTGAGTCCACGTGATTGCATCTTTGAGCGGTGAAGTTCTCACAATTGAGCTTGATCACGCTGTTATAGAGTGCGCCGGAGTCGGCTACCAGTTCTTGGCCACGCCTAGGACTCTGGGAACATTGACCCGCGGTGAGCATGCGCGGGTGATGACATCCATGACCGTCAAAGAAGACGCCATGACTTTGTACGGCTTTACCAACGCCGATGACCGGGCGATGTTCCACCAACTGCAGGCTGTTTCCGGCCTTGGCCCGAAACTAGCCCTTGCGTGTTTGTCGGTCATGGATGCTGGTGAAATTGCCATGGCCATTAGCAATGGAGATGCCAAGAAGTTGCAGACCATCCCTGGTGTGGGCAAGCGCATGTCGGAGCGCATGGCGTTGGAGTTGAAGGACAAAGTCAAGGGATTCGTTGGCCTCCCAGATTCAGCAGAGGGAGCGGCTAGCCCAACACAGTCCAACTTGCCGGTGGGCAGCGGTGCCATCATTGACACTGTTGTCGAGGCTCTGGTTGGCCTTGGCTTTACCGAAAAGGCAGCACGCCCTGTGGTCGAAGCACACGTTGGAGAATCAGAGGACCTTGAAAAGCTGGAGACCGCAGTGATTCTTCGTGCTTCCTTGTCCTCGTTGAGCGTCAGTAAGTAATCCAGGGGAGATTGGGACAGCACATGTCAGATGTAGAACGTACAGAGTTTAACCTTCCTGATGAAGCCACGCGGACCTCTCCACTGCAGCGCAACGAGAACGTCGAGTCTGAGGCGCACACTGGTGAGCATGATATTGAGCGTTCACTTCGCCCGAAGGGCTTGGATGAGTTCATTGGCCAGCCGAAGGTAAAAGAGCAGCTCTCGCTGGTTCTCACTGGTGCGCGCAACCGTGGTGTAACTCCAGACCACGTTCTTCTCTCTGGTCCTCCGGGTTTGGGTAAGACCACCATGGCCATGATTATTGCGCAAGAAATGGGCACCAGTTTGCGCATGACATCCGGCCCAGCGCTAGAGCGTGCGGGTGACTTGGCGGCAATGCTGTCGAATTTGATGGAAGGCGATGTCTTATTCATCGACGAAATCCACCGTATTGCCCGTCCTGCAGAGGAAATGCTTTACATGGCGATGGAGGACTTCCGCATTGACGTCATCGTGGGCAAGGGGCCAGGCGCGACATCTATTCCTTTGGAAATCCCGCCATTTACTTTGGTGGGTGCCACCACTCGAGCTGGCATGCTGACTGGCCCGCTGCGTGACCGCTTCGGATTTACCGCGCAGATGGAGTACTACAACACCGATGATCTTGAGCATGTGGTCACGCGTGCTGCGCGCATCCTTGGTGTGGAGATTGATAAAGAAGCCGCCATTGAAATCGCCTCTCGTTCACGAGGTACACCTCGTATTGCGAACCGACTGTTGCGCCGTGTGCGTGACTTCGCTGAAGTCAATGGTGATGGACGCGTCAACCTCGTAGCCGCACAGGGTGCACTGGAAGTCTTTGACGTTGACGATAAAGGGCTGGACCGTCTTGACCGCGCCGTCCTCGGTGCTTTGATTAAAGGTCACGGTGGTGGACCAGTTGGTGTCAATACGCTCGCGATTGCTGTCGGCGAAGAGCCCTCCACGGTTGAGGAAGTATGTGAGCCCTACCTTGTTCGCGCAGGTATGATTTCGCGTTCTGCGCGCGGTCGAATCGCTACGCGTTTGGCGTGGAAGCATTTGGGAATGACCCCGCCAGAAACTGCAGCTGGGTTGTTCTAGGGCTGTTATCTGGGCAAATCTCGGGTAGGGGACATGGCAACTATTTTGTTCGCGTGTAGAGAACAAAGCCAAATAGGGCAGAGATTGAAGCGCTATTCTGGCATTATGGTGTCATTATGGAATTAGCATTTCTCGCACTCATCCTCGTCCTTTTCCTCCTTCCAAGTATTTTGATCGGCCGCAAGCAGCGCCAGCGTCAACGTGAAGTTCTTGACTTCCAGCAGAACCTGGTCCCAGGTCAGCGCGTAGCTACTGCGGGCGGAATTATCGGTACCGTTGTTTCCACCAATGAAAATGGAGTGGACTTGGAAGTCGCGCCAAACGTTGTCATCACCTTTGACCGCATGGGCATCCTGCGAAGCGCAGACGGAATTGGCTCCGCTGAGGCAACCGCAGTTGCTGGCCAGCAGGCTCCCGCTGAGGACGTTGCATCAGAGCAAGATTCCCTGCAGGATTCCTTCGGTGACCGCAACGTTCATCCTGAGAACAATCCGGACAACTTCAGCTCCGGTGACTATGGTGAGGGCGACTACGGAAACTCCCCAGAGTCCAAAAATTAACATAACCTAGCAATAGGCTACGTTGCAGCAAAGGCATCCGAGCGCCACCTGAAGAAGGTGCCGCGGGTGCCTTTTTTGATCACACCTTGTTAACTAAGGGTACGTTTACCTGCACAGCTTTGTTGATACGTCGTTGTAATTGTCACAAGCGACCAGAAATGCCATGGTCGGGTGCAGCTTAGCCACCAAGATGACGTACGATGATGGTTTGTGTTTGGTCTCAGAACTCTGCATTGAAAGATGTAGTACTTGTGGAGGCCACGAAAGATATATAACCAATAAAGTCAATCAGTGGGAGATTAGTCTTGTCCGCTCCTAACCGCGGCGCGATCAGCAACAGCAGTCGCACCTGGCCAAAACGCGCACTGGCGCTGTTCGGCCTCATAGTGGTCCTTTTGTACGCACTAGTGCTGTTTACTGGTGACCGTTCACTAAGCCCGAAGCTTGGTATTGATCTCCAGGGTGGTACCCGAGTAACTCTGGTTCCGCAGGGTGAAGAGCCAACGCAGGATCAGTTGGCACAGGCTCGTGTCATTCTGGAACAACGTGTCAACGGCATGGGTGTCTCTGGTGCAGAGGTTGTCACCAACGGCAACACCCTGGTGATTACGGTTCCTGGTGAAGACACCACTCAGGCACAGGCAGTGGGTGCTACGTCGCAGCTGCTGTTCCGTCCCGTAGCGGATCAGCCAATGCCAGATCCAGCAGCATTGGGCGAGACCATTGAAGAAATGGCTAACCGCTGGGTGGAATATGACGTCATCTCTGGCGAGGGTGCAAATGAAATCCTTGGCCAAGTTCATGACGCCATAAATCCAACCACTGCGGAAGAAGGTGAGGAGGAAGCTGATGCTGCGGACGAAGGCTCGGATGCTCCAACCGTGACAGCGGAGCCTCTTCCGGAGCCAGAAAACTCCATTGAGGCCGCCGACCGACGCGACGAGATGGCGGATATGCTCTTGCAAGACCGTCAGTCGGAAGACCCAACGGTTCAGGCAGCAGCTCTTTCTCTGATGCAGTGTGATGCCACCACTGACCCATTGGCTGGTGCTGATGACCCAGCGCTGCCATTTGTTACCTGTGATTACGCCAACCAGGCTCCTTACTTGCTGCAGCCAGCTCCACTGCTGACCGGCATTGAGGACCCTGAAGGTACCCGCCTGACTGGTAATGAGATTGACACGAACTCTCCAATCAACGGTGGTTTGAACTCCCAGACCGGCCAGATGGAAATCAGTTTCTCCTTCCAAACTGGTGATGGTCCTTCCGGTTCTGAAACCTGGGCTAACCTGACTCAGGAGAATCTGCAGAAGCAGATTGCTATCACCTTGGACTCCGCGGTGATCTCCGCTCCAGTTATTCAGGGTGCAACCCCTTATGGTTCCGCGACTTCCATTACGGGTCAGTTTACCCAGGAAGAAGCACAGAACCTGGCGAACAACCTGCGCTACGGCGCGTTGCCGTTGTCCTTTACTGGTGAAGACGGCGAATCCGGTGGTACCACCGAAATTGTTCCACCATCCCTGGGCCACACCGCACTACAGGCAGGTTTGATTGCCGGCATCGTTGGTTTGATCATGGTTGCTCTGTACTCGCTGTACTACTTCCGTGCATTGGCCGGTGTCTCCATCCTGACTCTGCTTGGCGCAGCAATCCTGACCTACGGCTCCATTGTTCTGTTGGGCCGCTGGATTGGTTACTCACTTGACCTGTCAGGTATTGCCGGTCTGGTCATCGGTATCGGTGCAACGGCTGACTCCTTCGTGGTCTACTACGAGCGCATCAAGGATGAGTTGCTAGAGGGCCGCACGTTCAGGTCGGCTGCTACGAAGGCTTGGGAGCGTGCACGCTCTACCATCGTCACCGGTAACGCCGTGACCCTGATTGGCTCCATCGTGGTTTACCTCCTGGCTGTCGGTGAAGTTAAGGGCTTCGCGTTCACCTTGGGTCTGACCACGGTATTCGACTTGGTCGTTTCCTTCCTGATCATGGCACCACTCATGCAGCTTGCAGCTCGGCGACCAGCGTTTGCAAAGCCTTCTATGAATGGCCTTGGTGGCATCTTCGCGCTTGCGCAAGAGCGCCGTGAGCAAGGATTCTTCTCCAAGTCTGGCAAGTCTGCTGGCGCGAACGTTGCCGCCGACAATGAGGCAGCGCCGGAAGAAGCACCAGAGAACAAACTCCGTAGTGTCGTAGGCCCAGCCGCGACTGGATCCGCCTCATCTACAGCAACCGAAAACCAATCCCGCGGGGATAGTGACTCCACGACGCCGTCGGAGCAGGACTCCCAGGATGAGGAGAAATAATCATGGCTGCAAATAAATCTAAGATTTCACGCATGGACCGCCTCTACCTCGATGAGGGCGGGTTCGACTTCATCGGCCGTGCAAAGACTTGGTACGCCATCACTGCTGGCCTACTCATCGTGGCTATCGCTGCAATCGCCATCCGCGGATTCACCCTGTCCCTGGACTTTGAAGGCGGCACCAAGGTCAGCCTGCCGGCTGCCAACCTCGAAGAACAAGCAGTAGGCGAGGTCTTCGAGGAAGCTACCGGCATTGAACCTGAACAGGTTCAAATCGTTGGTAGTGGCAACTCAGCCACCCTCGAGGTCAATTCCGAGCGATTGACCGAAGAACAGGCTGACGCCGCGCGTTTGGCCATCTACGAAGAGTTCGAGCCAGTTAATGCGATGGGTGAGTCCACTCCAGACGCAGTGGGTGTCTCCACCGTTTCTGAGTCCTGGGGTTCCACGATTACCCAGCGCATGGTTATCGCGATGATCGTCTTCCTAGTCATCGCAACCGCGTATGTTGCATTCCGTTTGCAGCGCACCATGGCGATTGCGGCAATTCTTGCGCTGATCGCCGATGGTGTCATCATCGCGGGCCTGTACGCACTCTTTGGCCTGGAAGTATCCCCAGCAGTAATCATTGGTCTGCTGACCGTTTTGACCTTCTCCATCTATGACTCAGTCATCGTCTTTGACAAGGTCAATGAAAATACGGAGGGGATTACTGGGCAAAGAAGTCGAACGTACGCCGAGCAAACCAACTTGGCTATTAACCAGACAGTGATGCGTTCGATCTCCACCTCGGTTATTTCCGCACTCCCAATTGTTGCGTTGTTCATTGTTGCCGTGTGGATGATGGGTATTGGTACCTTGCGTGACTTGGCGCTGATTCAGCTGATCGGCGTGATTGAAGGTATCTTCTCTTCCATCTTCTTGGCCTCGCCACTGGTTGTCTCCTTGGCTAACCGCAGCAAGAAGATTCAGCAGCACAACAAGGACGTTGCAGAGTACCGTGCGAGCGCGGAATTCACGGAGGAGCAAGAAGCTGGCGCCGGCTCCGAATCAGACCACGGCACCAAGCGTCAGGTCGTTTCTCCAACCAAGCAAGTCACCAACCTGGAAGGAACCCAAGCAAACCGCACTGGTTCCTCGTGGCGCCCCGGGCGCTAAAGCTTGGCTCTAGCTAGCTAATTTCTTACAGCACCGCTCATTTTTGGCGGTGCTGTCTTCTTTAGTGTCTGCTTTACTGAGGTTGATTGAATTCCACGGTTGATTATTGGTCTAAGAAGCACGGCAGTAGTAAAATTCCAGGCTTGTGAAGGAGACGTGGGCATGACCAAAAAGGCAGGGAAGATGCCAGGTACAACAGGTGCGAATGCGCGTGGTTCGCGTGCATGGCGCAGCCGTGCCGGTGTAGCGCTTCTAGCCGCGATGTCGGTGGCATTGACCGCATGTTCCTCCGGTGCTGACCAAGGCAGCGAGGACGAGCTGGGGCCGCAGGAGAAGAAGGCTTCGGAATACCCGGGTTATCTGGCGAACTCTGAGCTGACAACCGTGAACGCTGGATCCGCGTTCGGTACGGCCTCTGTCGCCTCGCAGTTGTCTGGGCGTTTATACCCAGGTGCATTTGTCCCAGGGCCAACGGGACAGTTCGTCCCCAATTCAGACTTGGTGACTACGCAAGAGTGGATGGACGGCGATCAGCGCAATGTCTTGTACACCATCGCCGAAGACGCAACCTACTCTGACAACACCCCGGTTACCTGTGATGATTTCCTCTTGTCGTACACCGCCGGGCAGATGCAGGAAATGTTCGGCTCCAACATGCCGTTGATGGATCAGGTTGAGTCCGTGGCTTGCGCGCCTGAAAACAAGAAGTTCTTGGTCAAGTTCCAACCAGGACAAGGTGGCCAGTGGCGCTACATGTTTAGCCCCGGCACCATTATGCCGGCGCACAAGGTCGCTGAACGTGCTGAGATGAGCAGGGAAGAACTAGTCAGCGCATTGTTCTCCCAGGACCCTAACCAGTTGGGTCGCATCGCAGAGATTTGGCGCTTTGCCTTTGGACTAGAGAACTTTATCCCTGAGATGCACGTTTCCTACGGCCCATTCACCATTGACAGCGTGGGCGAGCAAGGCGAGGTACTGCTTAAGCGCAATGAGAATTATTACGGTGATCAGGCAGCGGTGGAACACCTAGTGGTGTGGCCTATTCAGTCCGATGTCTCTGAAGTAACTGAGCAGGACAACCTGTTGATTGCAGACGCCGCGGTCTCTGAGCCGCAGTGGTATAACGCAGAGACCATGGCCGATGATTTTGAGATCGAAGACGTCGTGGGTGACCTTACTGACTCGCTGATATTCTCCGATTCCGGCGTATTCGAACAGCAGTGGGCTCGCCAAGCATTTGCCAGCTGCATCGACCACAATGAGATTGCCCGTGTGAGTTCAGAAGCCTCCGGCGTTGAGGTGCCAGCTGTTTATACCCACGCGGTCAACCACAATGATCCGCTCGCACGCACGTTGACTTCGGTAACCGAAGAACACAAGGGCACTGATATGGACACCGCCGGACAGCTAGCCGGCATGACCATCCGCATTGGCTACCTAGGTGAAGATCAACGCCTCCAAGCCATGGTGGACTCCATTCGCCAGCAGTGCGAACCAGCTGGGATCACTGTGGAGGAAGTCTCCGGCGCAAATGTCTCCGCCGCCTTCCTTGAGATGGACCCAGAGACCTGGCTGCCAAGCATCGATGCTTTCCTCGGCCCGATTGATTCGCGTTCGCAGTACGGAGTGTCATCGGCAAGCTTGGCGCGCGTGGATGAGCTGCGCGATGAAGAACGCCAATTGTGGGAAGACCTTCCAGGCCTCCCATTGTCGGCTGAACCGCACACCTTCTTTATCTCCCCACAGGTGGCCAACGCCGTGCCTTATACCGGTAGCTCCGGAATTGGCTGGAACATGGACCGTTGGTTTGTGCGCGAAGCCGAAGCCAGCGAAGAGACCTCCACTAACTCCGCTGAGAACGGCGACTAAAGAAACTTCCCAGTCCACTTGATAATCTGCTTGTGCTCGCACTTCCCAGCTATTACATCCGCCCCATTTCCACAACATATCCAATCCGTTGAGATTAGGTTTTAAGGTTTAAAAACGTGAATTCCAAGTATGCCAATGCCCGCGAAGCTATCAAGGACAAAATCCGCTACGTGCAGGATTTCCCAGAAAAGGGTGTGCTCTTTGAGGACCTCACTCCGGTCTTGGCTGATGGTGCAGCCTTCTCCGTGGTCATCGATGGGCTCGCCGATGAATGCGAGAAGCTCGGCGCTGACTTGATTGCGGGCTTGGATGCGCGCGGTTTCCTCTTGGGCTCTGCTGCGGCCTACAAGCTTGGTACCGGCGTGCTCGCCGTGCGCAAGGCCGGAAAGTTGCCTCCTCCAGTGCTGCACCAGGAGTACTCCTTGGAGTATGGTTCGGCGGCGTTGGAGATTCCCGCAGACGGGGCAATGATTAAGGGCTCCAAGATCGCTCTTGTCGATGACGTCTTGGCCACCGGCGGCACCCTAGCCGGAGCACGTCAGCTGTTGGAGTCAGCTGGTGCTGAGGTCGTTGGAGCCGTTGTGGTCTTGGAAGTTGATGGTTTGGGTGGCCGCGAGAAGTTCGGGGATCGCCCAATCAGTGTGCTGAATGCCACATCTGAATAAGACGCGCTAAACTAGATACATTAAGGATTCGGTTACTGCCATTATGTTCCCCACAGTGGCAGATAATAGATAGCTTCTGGGAAGCTTTCGAAGCCGGTCGTGTAGTGAGTGAAAGGGCGCATATGACGAATAATAGGTCTACGAAACGCCCAGCGAGCAGTGGCGTTCGCAGTATGTCAGCCCGCCTTGCGCGTTCGCTGACAGGGGGCCGCGTCAAGGTAAATCCGGTCTTGGATCCGTTGCTGTCTATCCACCGGCAGTTCCATCCCCGCGCTGATGTAGAACTTCTCAATAATGCATATTCAACTGCGGAGAAGCTGCATGTTGGTGTGTTTAGGAAGTCGGGGGAGCCGTATATTACTCACCCGCTGGCGGTGGCAACCATTGCCGCGGAGATCGGCATGGACACCACCACTGTGGTGGCGGCATTGCTCCATGACACGGTGGAGGATACCGACTACTCACTCGAGGACATCACGGCTGATTTTGGTCCTGAGGTGGCGCGTCTGGTTGATGGTGTGACCAAGCTGGACAAGGTCGCGCTTGGCGCGGCCGCTGAGGCGGAGACAATCCGCAAGATGATTGTCGCCATGGCGCATGACCCGCGCGTGCTGGTCATCAAGGTTGCGGACCGTTTGCACAACATGCGCACCATGCGCTTTTTGCCGCCGGAAAAGCAGGCTAAGAAGGCGCGGCAAACCCTTGACGTGATTGCACCACTAGCGCACCGCCTGGGCATGGCTAACGTCAAATGGGAGCTCGAGGACCTTGCCTTCGCCATCTTGTACCCGAAGAAGTACGACGAGATCGTGCGCATGGTTGCTGACCGCGCACCTTCACGTGACCGGGCACTAGCCGAAATCAAGGAACAGGTTTCTTCTGCTCTGAAAGAAAACGGCATTGAAGCTGAAGTGATGGGCCGACCAAAGCACTACTGGTCGATTTATCAAAAGATGATTGTGCGTGGCCGTGACTTCGCAGAGATCTTTGACCTCGTGGGCATCCGCATCCTGGTCGATGACGTGAACAATTGCTACGCAGCTATCGGCGTCGTGCACTCGCTGTTTCAGGCTCTTCCGGGGCGTTTCAAGGACTATATTTCCTCGCCGCGCTTCGGTGTTTATCAGTCTCTGCACACCACGGTGATTGCTGGGGAGTCCACCCTAGAAGTCCAGGTGCGTACACACGAGATGCACTACAACGCCGAATTCGGTGTGGCAGCGCACTGGCGATACAAGGAGATGAAGGGCAAGAACTCTGGCAACAATGAAGAAGTTGACCAGATGGCCTGGATGCGTCAATTGCTGGATTGGCAGAAGGAAGCAGCCGATCCAAATGAATTCCTGGATTCTTTGCGCTACGACCTGACGTCGCAGCAGATTTTCGCGTTTACCCCGAAGGGTGATGTGGTCACGCTGCCGGCAGGTTCCACCCCTGTGGACTTTGCCTATGCCGTGCACACGGAGGTTGGTCACCGTTGTATTGGCGCCAAGGTCAATGGCAAGCTAGTCGCGCTGGAATCGGAGTTGAAGTCCGGTGACAAGGTAGAAATCTTTACTTCCAAGGATGCCAATGCCGGTCCATCACGGGACTGGCAGGAGTTCTTGGTGTCACCGCGCGCGAAGGCGAAGGTTCGCCAGTGGTTTGCCAAGGAGCGCCGTGAGGAGCACCTTGAGGCAGGCCGTGACGCTTTGGCCACGGAGGTGCAGCGCGGTGGCTTGCCGATGCACCGTCTGTTTACTGCAAAGTCGATGAAACAGGTTGCGGAGCAGCTGCATTTTGAGGATGTAGATTCGCTGTACACCGCGATTGGTGCTGGCCACGTTTCCGCGCAGCATGTGGCTAATCAGTTGATGGCACTGTTCGGTGACCGTGATGATGCTGCCGATGCTCTTGCTTCGCGTACTCCTCTATCTGAGCTGGAGAGCTCCCGCGCGAAGCAGCAGACTGAAGACTCCAAGAATGGCTCCGGCATTCTGGTTGAGGGCAGCCCTGATGTGCTGGCCAAGCTGGCGAAGTGCTGCCAGCCGGTGCCGGGTGATGAAATCTTTGGCTTTGTCACCCGCGGTGGCGGTGTCTCTGTTCACCGAGTGGATTGCACGAATGCAGAGAAGCTCAAGAGCGAACCTGAACGCATGATGCAGGTGGAATGGGCCCAAGGAAAGTCTTCCTCAGGTGCTTTCGCCGCAACCTTGCAGCTCGAGGCTCTTGACCGTCAAGGTCTGCTGTTCGAGGTGACCAAGATCTTCAGCGAGTCCAAGCTGAATGTCTTGTCCATGCGTTCTAGCAGGGGAGAAGACCACATTGCCACGTTGCAGTTCACCTTCTCTGTCTCTGACACCAAGCAGCTGGGTGCGCTTATGACCACGCTGCGAAACACCGAGGGTGTGTTTGACGTCTACCGTGTGACGGCTTAGGCAGGGACGCACGACAGTCGACGCAAGGACAGCTTTCAGTTAGCAGTGAGGGCGTTGCCAAACTAAGGAGGGGGCTTGTACCGGCAAGCCCCCTCCTTAGGGGTAGTTAGGCTTCTAATATATTTCGGGTGCATGTCCACAACGTGAACTGTTGAGAACCCAAAGGTAAATACGCAGGTGGGGTGTAATCGTTGCACTGCCGAATCGTTTCTTAGGCGTTATAAAGAACTCTTGTAAGCAAACTTTTATGATCCTCACAGGAGAACCCGTGTCTAAGTTCCGTCGTTTCGGCCGCCTATTGGCTGCTACCACCGTTTCCGCCACCATCGTTGTTGGCGCACCTGTTGCTTTCGCACAGGAAGGTGACGTTGTCGATTTCTCCGTCACCAACATCACCGATTTCCACGGCCACCTTTCTTTCGAAGAAACCGAAGAGCCAGGCGCTAACTCTGAAATGGGTGCGGCGAAGCTGAAGCCCCTGATTGAATACGTCAACCAGGACCAGGAATTCATCATGACCACCTCCGGCGATAACGTCGGCGGCACCGCATTCGTTTCTGCAGTGGCAAATGATGAACCAACCTTGGACATCCTCAACCTGTTGGGCGTTGATGTCTCTGCTGTTGGCAACCATGAGTTCGACCAGGGCCATGAGGATCTGACTGGCCGCATTGTTGAGGGCTCTGACTACCCAATTCTCGGCGCTAACGTCACCTTGAACGGTGAGCCACTGCTGGATGCGTCCAAAGTTATCGAAGTTGACGGCGTGAAGGTCGGCTTCGTTGGTACTGTGACCACTTTGACCAAGAACAAGGTCGCTCCGTCTGCAATCGAGGGCGTTGAGTTCACTGACCCAGTAGCTGCTACCAACGCAGAAGCTGACCGTTTGACCGAATCCGGCGAAGCAGATGTTGTTGTCGCGCTGATGCATGAGGACGCGGAGCAGTACGCAGAGGGCTTCAACAACAACGTTGATATCCTCTTCGGTGGCGACTCCCACGTGCGCAGCAGCGGTGAGGTTGCACGCGAAGGTGCACTGCCACTGTACTGGGCTCAGGGCCACGAGTACGGCAAGGTTCTGCAGGACGCAGACATTAAATTCAACAAGGACACCAACGAGATTGAGTCCATTGAGATCAATCAGTGGGATCGTTCCATGCCAGAGGTTGAAGCTCTCGAGCCTGATGCTGAGGTAGCGGCGCGTGTTGCTGCAGCCGAGGCAGAGGCTAAGGCGCTTGGCGCTGAGGTTGTTGGCCAGATGGAGTCCGCAACCTTCCGTGGCCAGGATGCTGGCGCTGGCTCCGGTTCTAACCGTGGCGTTGAATCCACCTTGAACTCCCTGATTGCTGACGCTAACCGCGCATCCCTGGAACAGCAGATCGGTGTGGACATCGATTTGGGCATCATGAACGCCGGCGGCGTTCGCGCTGACCTGCCTGAAGGCGACGTCACCTTTGAGGACGTTCTTACCGTGCAGCCATTCGGCAACTCTGTTGCTTATGGCATCCTGACCGGCCAGGACATCCTGGATGCTCTGGAGGCTCAGTGGCAGCCAGGTGCTTCCCGTCCACGTCTGGCATTGGGCATGTCCGCAGGCTTTGAATACGTATACGATCCGTCTGCAGAGCAGGGTGAGCGCGTTATCTCCGCAACCTTAAACGGTGAAGAGATTGACCCAGCCGCTGACTACACCGTGGCAACCTCCACCTTCCTATTCGACGGTGGCGACGGCTTTACCTCACTGGCTAGTGTTCAGGGGCTAACCGATGTGGGATACATGGACTACTCCGTGCTCAATGACTACATCGCGGCTGGTGCTGATATCCAGTCCGGACAGACCGATATCGGCATCTCCGCTGAGGGCACCGTTGCACCAGGCGAGGCAGTTACCTTCAACCTGACTTCCTTGAACTACACCATGGAAGAAGACCCACAGGCCACTACCGCGACCGTTGCAGTTGGCGATGTTTCTGAGACCGCTGACGTTGACACCGAGTGGAACGCTGAGGAAGACAACCAGCTCAACGAGTTCGGCCGCGCAACCGTTGAACTGATTCTGCCAGAGGACGCTGTGGAGACCGACCTGGTCACCATAACCACCGATGCAGGCACCGAAATCACCGTCCCACTGAGCGAGCTTGGATTCACCGAGGACACCGATGGCGATGAGCCAGGAACCCCTTCTGAGGGTTCTGCTGAGGGCTCCTCCGAAGGTTCTGCCTCCGGCTCCGCTGCAGGTCTTGGCTTCGCCGGTGTACTGGCAGCGATTGCTGGCATCGCAGCATTCGTTGGTCTAAGCGGTCAGTTCGACCAGTTCATCCCAGCTAACATGCAGCGTACTCTGAACGACCTGCGCCGTCAGATCAACACTGTCAGCCCAATCCAGTTCTAATTAGCTGCTAGCTACTCACCGCGGGTGGTTCATCCTCAGCAATGGGGAAGAACCACCCGCTTTTACATGGCCCCAGGCAACAGGCAAGGTAACGTAGATGACGTGAATTGGACTGATACGTTGATGGAACATGCCCGCGAGCAGCTCTATATTGACCCGCCGCGTATTCCCATCGTCATCTTGGCGGCAGTCCTGATTTATATCGCGTTCCTACTCTTAGTGAAGATCTTCGGCTCGCGCGTACTGACGTCAATGTCAGCGTCTGATGCAGTCATCATCATTATGTTCGGCGCAGTCGCCGGGCGCGTCATCCTCGGCCATCCACCCACGCTGGCAGCTGGCATCATTGGGCTTGCAACCCTGATGGTCCTAGAAGCCTTTTTCGGAATCCTGCGGGAGAAGAGCGGACTTGGGCACCTAATAGACCGTGAACCGATTTTGCTGATGTTTGAAGGCGCTATTGTGACCAACGCTCTTCGCAAGTCGCATTTTTCTTATGACGATGTCAGAACGTCTATTCGCAAGGCGGGGATTGGAAACTTCGCAGATGTCCAAGCAATGATTCTAGAGGCCTCGGGTGACGTCTCCATCATCCGTGCAGGCAGCCCCCTTGACCCAGAAATGCTTAAAGACGTGCGTGGAGCAAAAGAACTCCTTGAGGCACCCGCCCAAAAGCCTCACACTAAATGAGCTCCCGGTCTAAGCCACTGATCCAAGCCAGTGATCCAAAAATCCGGCTCACCCGTAATAACGAGCCAGCCGGAATGCCTTGAGCAAAGTGCTTACATAGACAGGAAGCTGTCCATGGTGCGCAGCAAGGAGTTGATGGTGTTGATCCAGGTGGTGAATTCCTTTGGATCCAATTCGCCCTCATCATTGGTGGAGCCGTAGAAGAGGTTGTAGACGAAGGAATCCTCAGAGGAGACGTCGGCATTAGCGTTGTTGCCGTTGCCGGTGTTCTCTCCTTCCGCAGTGGTGGATTCGGAGCTACCGGCGAAGCTGCTCTGTGCGTTTGCAACAGCGGTTCCAGAGAAGGTCAAAGCAACAGCGGTAGCGCCTGCAACAAGAGCCTTACGGGAGAAGAGAGTCATGAAACAATCCTTTGATATTCAAGTTTTAAGTGCCCAGAAGAAGTCTACTCTAATGTAATTATTTTTCGACACACATATGTGAAATTGAACCAATCTCACACTTTCATGACTCGGCAATCGGGTTAGTTTGCTTAACCCGTGTTGAGCGAGTCCAAAAACGACTAAAGCTGCTGAGTCAATGTCCCAGCAGCTTTAAGCTTGTTTACTTCACAGGAAGCAAATTAGCCCATGAAGTCAAAGTGCTTGTTAGCGAAGGTGAACAGTGTGCCCAGTGCACCAACGACTGCGGTGAAGACGGAGATCCAAGCAGTGATGTCCTTGGGATCGGAGGAGGAACCCTCGTCTTCCTTAGGGGCAGGATTAGTACCATTCTCAGGATTAGTACCATTCTCAGGATCATTGTTGACTGGGGTGGAGGGATCGGTCGAGGGCTCCCCGGAGACTACTGGAGTCTTGTCCTCAGCGACTGCTACGGAGGTACCAGCGAAAGTTACAGCGAGTGCGGTTGCGCCGGCAACGATTGCCTTGCGGGAGAAAAGCTTCATGTGGAAATCCTTCAGACTTCGTAAGTTCTAGTAGACGCCATGATATTAACGTGACCCTAAGGTTATTGCAAGAGATCTATAAAGTTTTATTTAGAGTGTGACATTTAGCACTTACTGCCTGTGAGCTGTGTAAACGGGCGCTAATTAGTTTGTCAGGGCTAAGTATTGCAGCCATTTATCGTCAGGCAATGCAAAAGCCGCTGGGCAAATAGTCCAGCGGGCATGCTAAATGTCTAAATATTTCCGCACAAGGCGATTGGCCCTAGGCGAGGGTAGCGGATTCGATACGAACCTCTTCCGCAGGAGCGCCGTCGCTGGCGCCGCCCTCAACACCGGTCTCGGCGATTGCGTCGAGAGTTTCAAGTCCCTCTTCGGTGACGTTGCCGAAGTAGGTGTAATCAGGCGCCAGGGTGGAGTCCGCGTAGTTCAGGAAGAACTGGGAACCGTTGGTGTCTGGGCCAGCGTTTGCCATCGCGATGGAACCGCGTGGGTAGATGGACTGAACAGCGGTGTCATCGAGCTCATCAGTTGGGTACTCGTTAGCGAACTGGAAGCCAGGTCCGCCGGAGCCGGAACCGGTTGGGTCACCACACTGCAGCACAGCGAGACCGCCGGTGGTCATACGGTGGCAAATGGTGTCGTCGTAGTAGCCCTGGTCAACCAAGTCGGTGATCGCGTTGACGGTACATGGTGCAAGCGCGCGGTCGAGCTCCATTGGAATCTCGCCCTGGTTGGTGGTGAAGTTGACGGTGACAGTGCCCTCAGTGGAAATGTCGTCGCCGTTTGGAACGGTGGCATCATTTGCAGCTTCACCGGACTCATTGTACTCACATTGAACGGTGTCTTCCAGCGGGGTCTCACGCTGACCGGCAAGGGTGAGTACTTCCTGCTCCTCAGGAGCAGCTTCAGTCTCATTGGTGTTTGCGTCTTCTGCAACGACGTCTTCCTCGTTGCCCTGCATTGCCATGTAGGTGATGCCGCCACCGATGGCGAGGATGGCTACGAGAGAAGCGATGACAACGCCAAACGGGCGTGCCTTGTCTTTACGGTCGCGAGCTTTAATCTCGCGTTCAAGATGAGATAGGGCTTCTTCGCCGCGCTTTTTATTACTAGTCACCGAGTGATCCTTAGCTCGTGGTTGAACAGGTACATCTGGCACAGCGCTTCAGCGAAACTTCGCGTGCCAGGTTTCTCGGACTGATTCTAGCGTGAACCTCGCAGACAGGTTGAAGTGCCCCTACGCAATTAGTTGTGCATTTCCTGGCACTTTGCGGACGCGGGCGGGCCTCCCCGGGTTGAATATGTGTGGCAAAGAAACAACTTCATGGCGAGGAAGTGAAAACGACAGTATCGTCGGGGACATGGCTAACGTAACTTTTAAGAATGACCCAGCAACCACCGCAGGTGAGCTTCCAGCAGTAGGTGCAGAGCTTCCTAACTTCACCGTCGTCGGCACCGATCTTTCGAACGTCACTCCAGCGGATTACGCAGGCAAGCGCCTGGTTGTTTCAATCTTCCCATCCATCGATACCGGCGTGTGCCAGGCACAGACCCGTTCATTCAATGAGAAGGCAACCTCCCTGGACAACACCGTTGTGCTGTCCATCTCCAAGGACCTGCCATTCGCTCTGGATCGCTTCTGCGCAGCAGAGGGCCTGGACAATGTGGTTGCAGCATCCGCTTTCCGTTCTTCCTTCGGTGAAGATTTCGGCGCAACCCTGCAGGACTCCCCACTGGCTGGCCTTCTCGCGCGTGGCGTCATCGTCACCGATGAAGACCACAAAGTTGTCTACGCAAAGTTCGTCGATGAGGTCACTGAAGAGCCTAACTACGACGAGGCACTGGCTGCGCTGCAGTAAAAGCCCCCCTGATTTAGCGAGCAAGGCTCGTATCTACTAGCTCCGGTCGACCCATTAGATGTGGGTTGATCGGAGCTTTGTCGTGATTGCCACAATGCTGAGTTTTGGCAGCCAAAGGATAGGGTATAGGCATGCAAATTCTTGGTTTTGGGGCCGGTCCTTACAAGACAAATACCTACATCGTGGAGCACGAAGGACGTGCCTTTGTGGTCGATCCCGGAATGCACGCCATGGACAGAGTCATTGAGCTCAGTCAGCAACACGGCTTCACCATCGAGGCCATCGTGCTGTCGCATGGACATCTTGACCACACTCGCGAGGCGGGAGACTTGGCAAAGCGCTTGAGCTTGCCGGTTTATATTCACCCGGATGATGAATTCATGTTGAAAGACGGCCGGGGAGTATCCCCGCAATCGCTGGTGCTTTTCGATGCTGCCTCGATGATCCCCATCGCGGACGTTCGCCACTTCGGTACGGGAGAGAAGTTGTCTCTGATCGGCATGGAGTTTGAGGTTCACCATTGCCCGGGCCATTCCCCGGGCTGTGTTGTAATCGTCGCTGAGGATTTTGCGTTGACCGGCGATGTGCTGTTTAAGGGCTCAATTGGACGCACAGACCTACAGCATTCGGATCCACGGGCCATGCAGGATTCGTTGCGTAGCCTGTTGAATATTTTGGATGATAAATTGACGCTGCTTCCGGGGCATGGTCCGACAACCACCATGCGTGCGGAAAGAAAGACCAATGGGTTTCTTCTCAACCTGGGAGATGTAATCTAGAAGCCGTGAGTGATAAGAAGCAGTTTCAAGCCTTGTCGGCACCAAAAGGCGTGCCAGACTATGTTCCGCCGCAGTCCGCGACATTCGACGCTGTGCGCAAGACTCTCGTGGGTCAAGCGTATCTAGCGGGTTATTCGCATATTGAGCTGCCGGTGTTTGAAGATACTTCGCTGTTCGCGCGCGGTGTTGGAGAATCCACCGATGTGGTCTCGAAGGAAATGTACACCTTCGCTGACCGCGGAGATCGCAGTGTCACCTTGCGTCCGGAAGGCACAGCGGGTGTGATGCGTTCTGTTATCCAGCACAATCTGGATCGCGGTCAGCTTCCGGTCAAGCTGGCTTATTACGGCCCATTCTTCCGCTATGAGCGCCCCCAGGCTGGTCGTTACCGCCAGCTGCAGCAGGTGGGCGTTGAGGCCATCGGTATTGATGATCCTGCACTGGATGCGGAAGTTGTCGCACTGGCAGACCGCGGCTATCGCGCGCTTGGTCTGAGCGAGTTCCGTTTGGAAATGACTTCTTTGGGTTGTGGAAATTGCCGCCCTGCTTACCGTGAGAAGCTGCAGGAATTCTTGTTCAAGCTGGACTTGGATGAGGAAACCCGCCGCCGCGCAGAGATCAACCCCCTGCGCGTGCTGGATGACAAGCGCCCAGAGATGCAAGAAGCTACTGCCGATGCTCCGTTGATGCTGGACAACTTGTGCGATGAATGCCGCGTGCACTTTGACACCGTGAAGTCTTTGCTCGAAGACATGAATGTGCCGTTCGTGATTAACCCACGTATGGTTCGCGGCTTGGATTATTACACCAAGACCACATTCGAGTTCGTTCACGATGGCCTCGGTGCACAATCTGGTATTGGCGGCGGTGGACGCTATGACGGCCTGATGGCGCAACTGGGTGGACAAGACCTGTCTGGCATTGGCTTCGGTTTGGGCGTCGACCGAGCTGTTCTCGCCTTGGAGGCCGAAGGCAAGACCATTCCTAGTGTTGATGAACGCGCAGCTGTTTTCGGAGTCGCGCTGGGTGAAGAGGCAAAGAAGAAGATGGTTAACATCATCAATGATCTTCGCCTGGCTGGAATTAGCTCAGACATGTCCTATGGTGATCGTGGCCTCAAGGGCGCGATGAAGGGCGCTGACCGTGCCGGCGCACGCTTCGCTCTAGTTCTGGGTGACCAGGAGCTTGCCAACGGCACTGTTGCTCTCAAGGACCTGGCAGCGCATAAGCAAGAAGACGTTGCCATCGAGGACATCGTTGAAGTCTTGACCTCCAAGCTTTAGACCTTGGTGGTTGCTTCAAAACGTTGAAAGTGCCGTGAAGATCAGATTGAACTGATCTCCACGGCACTTTCAGCTGCGGACAAAAATCCACGTTGGCCGCTCTTGGCGCAGGTGGTTTAACACTCCACCTGTGAGACGGACAGTCCCAAGGTCTTTGCCAGACCGCCAATGGAGGTCTCTTTGTACTTGGTGTGCATGTCCCGGCCGGTTTCGGCCATGGTCTGGACTGCGTTGTCCAAGGTGACGTGGTGAGTACCTTCGCCCATGCAAGCAAGACGCGCAGAGTTGATGGACTTCACCGCACCAATCGCATTGCGCTCGATGCACGGAATCTGGACCAGACCGCCGACTGGATCGCATGTCAGGCCCAGGTTGTGCTCCAATGCAATCTCCGCAGCATTTTCAATCTGAGCTGGGGTAGCGCCGAGGATTTCAGCCACGCCTGCGGCCGCCATTGAAGAAGCAGAGCCGACCTCGCCCTGACAGCCAACCTCAGCACCCGAGATAGATGCGTTCTGCTTGATGATCATGCCGACCGCGCCAGCGGTGAGCAAGAAACGGTGAGCGGTCTCACGGGTGAAATCTGGGAGGAAGTCACGCGCGTAGTGCAGCACTGCTGGGATGATGCCGCAGGCGCCATTAGTTGGTGCCGTGACAACGCGACCACCCGCTGCATTTTGCTCATTGACGGCCAGCGCGTAGAGGTTGACCCACTCCATGGCAGAAAAGCCCGAGGTTGGGTCATCCTGCTGTTCTAACAACAACGCATACAGCTGTGGTGCACGACGATTGACCTGCAAGCCGCCGGGAAGAATGCCCTTGGTGGAAATGCCGTCGGTTACGCATTCGCGCATGACGTCCCACACCAAGTCCAGATGGGCGTTGACGCGGGCAATGCCGCCGTCCTCGCGGTGGAGGACGGCTTCATTAGCGGCAATGATTTCCCAAATGGTCTTGCCGGTCTCTTTGCACAATTCCAGCAGCTGATCACCAGTGGAGAAGTCATATGGAATGCGCTCATCATCGCTTTGGGCAGCAGCCATACCTGCTGGCACCTCATGAGTTTCTTCAAGCTTTGCGTTCAACTCGGCACGGGACAAGACGAAGCCGCCGCCGACGGAGAAGTATTCCATGTTGCTTGCAATTTCATTGCCCTGTTCATCCCAGGCGCTAAAAATGAGGCAGTTTGGGTGCTCAGGAACGGGCTCATTGTTGAAAGCGATGGAATAATCTAGCCTGCCCACTGGACCTTCGATGGTTCCCTCGGAAGGAATGAAGCTACCAGCGGTGGGCTCAGCGTCAACGGGAACGGTCAGGGGCGCCCAACCTGCGAGCCCTAGAATCACTGCACGGTCAGTTGCGTGGCCTTTACCCGTAGCAGATAAGGATCCGCGCAACTCAGTGTGAACCGTTGCGGGAAGAGCAGGCAAGGACTCCACAAAACTCTTGGCTGCGCGCATTGGTCCAACGGTATGCGACGAAGACGGGCCGACACCTACGGAAAAGATGTCAACGACGCTAATGGTCATTCAACGACGCCTTTCTCTATCAAACTTGGATACAAATCAGGGGGTAAAACATCGTGTAAAACGCAGAAATGCGCATGTTTCTGGTTGTTATTCTAACCCCAAAGCATTGAACTGATTCGGCTTTGGGCTTAGTAAATTATTCACAGAACACGCGCATTGTCTCACCGGCAAGATATAGCTGGTGAGCTTTGCCTTTACTGTAACAGCTGAGACATAGGAACAAAATTGTCAGTATCGATCCCAACCCCAGATTTGCGTTTTCTGGATTCTATGTTGGTGAAATCCCCGGCTAACCCTTCAACGTGATCTGGGTTCGACACCATAAAGTTTGCCAATTCACCGGCTGCGCGTTGGATGCGCTGCTCAATGCGTGCTCCCTCAGGAGTGCCGAAGTCTTCCGTTGCCTGGAATACTCCGGTTGGCATAACCATTGCGTGCAGGAAAGTCATCAGCGGGCGCAGGGCAAAATCCAAAACCATGCTGTGGCGTGCGGAGCCTGCTGTTGCCGCGATGACCGTCGGCATGTCATTGATGCTCTCAGTATCCAATGAATCAAAGAACATCTTGAACAGCCCTGAGTAACTTCCCTGGAAAATGGGAGTGACCACAATGAGGCCGTCTGCTGCGGAAAGCGTCTTTTTTGCATCGTCAAGCAATGGCGTCTCAGCCGCCATGTTGACCAAACCTGCTGCTAATTCCTCAGCGTAATCACGCGCCTCAATGAAGTGGATTTCAACCGACTCACCGCGGGAGGTCACTGCACCTTCAACTGAAGCGGCAATCTTTTCTCCCAGCTGCCGCGTGGACGATGGTGAGGACAATCCGGCGGTGATAACGGCCAAAGAACGCATTATCTTTTCAACTCTTTCTTTCTTATTAGCACGTAGTTAGTACAACCTTACCTGCTACAACGCTAACTGGAATTAGCTGGTGGGTTTCCTGAGCTACTCAGCGATCTTGCCTGGCGCGACCTGAAAGTGCGCATGGCTGCGGTCTTCCTTCAGGGATGCATGGGTTGGTGGGTTGGAAGGAACGTGGTCCGGGCGGCGTGCGTCCATGCGTCGACGAAGCTCAGGAACAATCTGGGTGCCCAAGATTTCAATCTGGTTGAGCACAACTTCCAGCGGCAAACCGGCGTGGTCAATGAGGAACATCTGACGCTGGTAATCGCCCACCCAGTCCGCAAACTGCATGGTGCGCTCAATGACCTGCTCCACGGTGCCAACGGTCAATGGGGTCAGCTCAGAGAACTCCTCGAGGCTAGGGCCGTGGCCGTAGACCGGTGCTACATCGAAGTATGGACGGAACTGCTTCTTTGCATCTTCTTCGGTATCGGCAACGAAGATCTGGCCTCCGAGGCCAACGATTGCCTGGTCGGCGCTACCGTGGCCATAAGCTTCAAAGCGGCGGCGGTACATGCCCACCATGTCAATGACGTGTTCCTTATTCCAGAAAATGTTGTTGTGGAAGAAACCGTCACCGTAGTATGCAGCCTGCTCCGCAATTTGTGGGGAGCGAATGGAGCCATGCCACACGAATGGTGGAACCTCATCCAGCGGGAATGGGGTAGAAGTGTAGCCCTGTAGCGGGGTGCGGAACTTGCCTTCCCAAGAGATGTTCTTTTCGCGCCACAAGCGACGCAGCAGGTGGTAGTTCTCAATGGACAGCGGAATGCCTTCGCGAATGTCCTTGCCAAACCATGGGTACACAGGTCCGGTGTTGCCGCGACCCATCATCAAATCCGTACGTCCGCCAGATAGGTGCTGCAAGAAAGCAAAGTCCTCGGCGATCTTCAATGGGTCATTGGTGGTGATCAACGTGGTGGACGTGGACAGAATAAGATTTTCGGTCTTCGCCGCAATGTAGCCTAAGTGCGTGGTTGGGGAAGAAGGCACGAACGGTGGGTTGTGGTGCTCACCGGTAGCGAAGACGTCTAGTCCAACCTCTTCGGCCTTGAGTGCCATCTGGGTCATGGCGTTAATGCGCTCATGTTCAGTTGGGGTCATGCCGGTTAGTGGGTCTGGGGTTACGTCACCGATGGTGAAAATTCCGAACTGCATGTCTGATCCTAACTTTGAGTTGTTGAGGTTTTACTTCAATTCTTAAGTGATGCTGTCTGAAACTCTAGTATATCTATGACATGTCAACAATATTTTGGGAAAGTTATTCCAGACTTAACGAATCAATCAAAATGGCAAGGTCAGAGGTGGTGATGATGCGAAGTGGCTTCTGATTTCGCTCGCCATTCTCTGTCACAATGGCCGCGTGAGGCAGTCGACCGACCTTATCGGGGCTGATCAAGGCATCGACCGCCTCCTGCGCTGTAATGTCCCGCGCAAGGAAGACCGCTTGGTCGATCTTTTTCACCATGGCCAGAACATCTGCAATGGTCCGGGCGTCTAGGGCGTTATTGTCCGCCAAATCAGTGGCCACCCACCGGGAGATTGTGTTTGTGGTTAACAGCTGCACGAACTTGTTGTCTTCATAAATGGGAATCTGCGCAAAGCCGTCCTCCCGTATTACCTTCAGGGCATCGGTGACAGGGGAGTCAGGACTCAAGCTCACCACATTGGTTGGTTGAAGAATCGAGAGCGCTGAACGTGGATCAATAAGCAGTCCGCGCAACATTTCAATATCTTTGACCACAACCGGGTGCGGCTCCGCGATCGGTTCTCCGTTGTTATAGCGGCCATGGGAAATAGCATTGCGCAAATTTCCATAATCCTTCAGCACTTCGCCTTGCCTACGCGATAGCAAGTGCTTGTCCACCGCGCGGTCTACCATCCACCAAAATGAGTCCGAACGCCTAGCTTCCAGCACAATCCGCAAATGCGTCTCAATGTCATTGAACGCAGAAAGAAAAGGAATAGCTCGGCTCTGAAATTTCTGCTCAGTCTTAGCGTCCTCTAAATCTGCATCGGAGGCGTTGGGCTGAGTGTCTCCATTTTGCGTGGATGTCATAGGTGTTAGCGTACTGAACATCCAGGAAGTGATGGCTTGATTTTTAGTCGGCGAAACTTCGTACCAATGCGAAAACCCACTAAGACTTTTAGTGCAAGTGAGTCTCAGTGGGCTGAATAGCTGCGCTAGGCGGGGCCAAAGGCGGTTTGGCTAGGAGTTATAAACCCCGCGTTCCAAGGTGTCGCATGCTGCCATGGTGCTTTCGCTGTAGCCGGTTAAGAAAGCTTCTTGGCGCTGTTCAGAGGTGCCGTGCGTGAACATATCCGGGCGGACTTCACCGCCTGAGCGCTGCTGGATGTTGTCATCTCCCACAGCGCGTGCAGTGTCCACCGCAGTAGCCACCTGTTCTGGGGTGATGGGCTCCAGCATGGCGTCTTCGCCCTTATCGGCATGCGATGCCCAAAGGCCTGCGTAGCAGTCTGCCTGCAACTCGATCTTCACAGCATTGGAATCCTCACCAGGCTCGTTGTAATTAGACAAACTCAACGTGCCCTCGAGCTGCTGAATGTGGTGACCGAATTCATGAGCAACAATGTACATCTGTGCCAGCGGGGCATTCGTGCCGCCGAATTGCTCCAACTGTTCAAAGAATGAGACATCAAAGTAGGAAGTCTGGTCTGCCGGGCAATAGAAGGGGCCAGTCGCCGCCGTAGCCGCGCCGCATCCCGATTGAACAGTGTCTTGGAAAACCACGCGTCCTGGTTCAACATATTCAATGCCAGCCTCTGCCGGAAGGATTTCCGTCCACACATCGTCCACGGACTGAGCAGTAAAGTCTACGCGGCAATCGGCGTAAACATTTCCGTCTTCAATTGTCTGGCAGTGGGCGAGGGTATCCCCACCTTCTTCACCGCCTTCAATGGCTGGCTGTTGTTGCTCTTGTCCACCGAATACATCATCAATCTGGGAGGGATTTCCACCCAGAAGTAGGAAAAGGCCAATCAGCAATACTGATCCAAGGCCGCCGCCGGCAGCAATAGCTCCGCCTCGACCGCCGCGCCTTGTAGTGGCACGCCTACCACTAATATCTGCACCCTTTTTGAATGTCATGCACTGATCATGCCACAGTCATGCGCAGGAATTATGTCAAGTAGGAAAATTTTTGGTCAACTTTGCACAGGTCAATCCTTCTCATTTTGTTCTCAGAAAGTTCATGATGAAGTCCATGGGGGAGTATCGGCCAGTTCGAGGGAGTAAAGCATGTCTGCCGGGTGGGAAAGTATGACCCCCTTAGAGGCCGCGGACATTGAAGGCGAGTAGACTTGGGCCGTTCATGTCTTCTTCCCGCATGTCGCGCGCGCTGTCTACGCAAGGCGAAGCAGGAAGGAGTGGTTGCATATCTGAAAGGAATGAACACTAACGTGTTGCGTACACACCTAGCGGGCGAACTCCGCAAAGAGCTGACCGGTGAAACCGTCACCCTTACCGGTTGGGTTTCCCGACGTCGTGACCATGGCGGCGTTATCTTCATTGACCTGCGCGACCGTTCCGGTCTTGCACAGGCTGTCTTCCGCGAGTCTGAGGTTGCTGAGCAAGCTCATGAACTTCGTTCGGAATTCGTAGTGAAGGTCACCGGCATCGTTGAGGCCCGTCCAGAAGGTTCTGAGAACCCAAATCTGGCGTCTGGCGAAATTGAAATCAACGTCACTGAGCTTGAGGTGTTGAACAAGTCTGCAGCACTTCCTTTCCAGATTGATGACCCATCTACCTCCGGCGAGGTAGGCGAGGAAGCTCGTCTGCGTTACCGCTACCTGGACTTGCGCCGTAAGGCACAGGGCGATGCTCTGCGTCTGCGTTCGGCAGCGAACCGCGCTGCACGTCGCGTCCTGGATGCGCACGAGTTCACTGAGATTGAAACCCCAACCTTGACCCGCTCCACCCCAGAAGGTGCACGTGACTTCCTGGTTCCAGCACGTCTAAAGCCTGGTTCTTGGTACGCACTGCCACAGTCCCCACAGCTGTTCAAGCAGCTGCTCATGGTTGCCGGCATGGAACGCTACTACCAGATTGCGCGTTGCTACCGCGATGAGGACTTCCGCGCGGACCGTCAGCCAGAGTTCACCCAGTTGGACGTTGAGATGTCCTTCGTTGATCAGGATGACGTCATCGCTTTGGGCGAAGAGATCATCTCTGAGCTGTGGAAGCTCATCGGCTATGAAATCACCACCCCAATTCCACGCATGACCTACGAGCATGCAATGAAGTACTACGGCTCTGATAAGCCAGACCTGCGCTTCGACATCAAGATTGTGGAGTGCCAGGACTTCTTCAAGGACACCACCTTCCGCGTATTTCAGAACGAATACGTAGGCGCGGTTGTCATGGAAGGCGGCGCTTCACAGCCTCGCCGCCAGTTCGACGCCTGGCAGGAATGGGCAAAGCAGCGCGGCGCAAAGGGCCTTGCCTACATCACCGTTGCCGAAGACGGCACCCTCGGTGGCCCAGTAGCGAAGAACATCACCGACGCTGAGCGCGAAGGCATTGCTGGGCACGTTGGCGCGAAGCCAGGCGACGCAATCTTCTTCGCCGCTGGTGACACCAAGTCTTCGCGTGCATTGCTTGGTGCAGCACGTGGTGAGATTGCTCGTAAGAACGACCTCATCAAGGAAGGCGACTGGGCATTCACCTGGGTTGTGGACGCTCCTATGTTTGAGCCAGCAGCCGATGCGACTGCATCGGGTGACGTTGCTCTGGGTAACTCCAAGTGGACTGCTGTACACCACGCCTTTACCTCTCCTAAGCCAGAGTGGATGGATTCCTTTGATGAGAATCCAGGTGAAGCAACCGCCTACGCATACGACATTGTGTGCAACGGCAACGAGATCGGCGGCGGCTCCATCCGTATCCACAACGGTGAAGTACAAAAGCGTGTCTTCAACGTCATGGGTATTGGCGAAGAAGAAGCACAGGAGAAGTTCGGCTTCCTGCTCGACGCCTTCAAGTATGGTGCACCACCACACGGCGGCATCGCGTTCGGTTGGGATCGTATTGTGTCCCTGCTCGGCGGCTTTGACTCCATCCGTGACGTCATCGCCTTCCCTAAGTCTGGTGGCGGAGTCGATCCATTGACCGACGCACCAGCACCAATTCCTGCGCAGCAGCGTAAAGAGACCGGCGTTGATTTCAAGCCAGAAAAGGCGAAGAACAACGCTGAGGCCAAGAACGACAACAAGGCCGAAGTTTAAAGCTCAAGCTTGAGACTTTAGCTTTCCGCGCACGCCGCGCGGGATGAATCTAGCATTAGGCACCACTATTTTCCGCCATGAAATGAAAGACGTGCTAATAGTGGTGCCAGACCTGAGGAGTAGACCGTGAACCTGGAACAACAACAAGTCGTAGACATTGCTCAAGACTTGCTGTCGCGGCGGTTTGGTGGTCAACAAAAACTCTCCGAAGTAGAGCGGCTTTCCGGCTCTGGTCACGCTATTGTCCTGCGTGCGCGCGTGTCTTCCTCACCGTTTCTGCAACAGCGGACCGTGGTACTGAAGCATAATCCGCCAACTGGCCAAGCCATTGATGATGTGGCTTTCATCAGTGAGGTTGTGGCATACCAGTTCACCACATCTCTTTCTGAAGACACCCGTCCTGGGCCGGTTCTGCTGGCGCACGATATAGAGCAGCGCATTCTGGTTCTGACGGATTTGGGCGATTCCAACACCTTGTCGGATACTCTCGCGCAGGCTAGCGATGATGAGCGCATGCAAATCATCCGTGCGCTGGGCACTGAGCTTGGTCAAATGCACGCAGATACTGCCGGCCGCGAACCAGACTTTGAAGCACTGCTCAACCGCGTGGTCCGCAACCACCCTGACAAGGTTAATTATCAGCTGCGTGCAGATGCACTACACAACTCCATCTACTTGGGCATTGAAATTCTTGAACGCGCGGGCTTGATGCCGCCTGAGGCAGTGACGCACTACGCGTATGCATCGGCCGCAACCTTGCTCAGCGGAAATGAACGCGCGTTTACGCCGTTCGATCTTTCACCTGACAACATTATTGTCTCCCACAGGATTTCCTTCCTGGATTACGAATGGGCGGGCTTCCGTAATGTCGGCTTTGACGTCGCATGTGTGATTGCAGGCTTCCCGCAATTCCTCTTTGCGCGACCAATCTCCAATGAAGAAGCAGACGTATTCGTCCACGCATGGGCACGGGAAGTCACCGACACTTGGCCACGCTTTGGCGAAAGCGAAGAACTCAACCGTCTGATCGTACGTTCACTCATTGGCTGGGCACTGTCCAGTGTTGCCACGATGTACACCGGCGGGGTAGAAGAATTAGCGTCTTTTGCTTCTGAGAAGCGCGAAATTGATAAACAAACCGCTAACTCCTTGTTGCGCCCAAGTGGATTAGAGCCGTTCAGCGATGATGAAATGCTGGTGCGCCGCGACTTGTTTGAAACCTTTGAAGCACTTCATCGCTTCGCTGTTCGCCGTGGACGCGGCTCATATACCGAGGAATACCAGGTGATTGCAGATTTCGGATTGCAAGTAGCTGACCGTCTCCGTGAGAACCGTTTAGGATCGAACCACCAGATCTAGGTCTCGCTTGAGATACCTGCTT
>OMJG01000246.1_pt1 | contig 41668 bp, 38 predicted proteins | sample 1646431 | NCBI WGS metagenome assembly OMJG01 (sample SAMN03771674, study PRJEB25209) | food metagenome | isolation source: Cotija cheese | place: Mexico:Jalisco,Michoacan | collected 2011-12-12
GAGGCCGTGATCAGCAGGGCGACCAGGGCAGAGGCGAGGCGATGCTTCTTGTTCATTGTTGTACTCCGATCAATTCGGTGCCAGGACATGATCCGTGAACGCTAAGCGAACGGTAGCACCGATACGTGGCGTGTCTCACCCCTGACGCCGATGTCTGTAGGGTGCCCTCATGGGGAGATTGAGGATTCTGGTGGTCGACGATGACCAGGTGCTGCGGGACGGCCTGTCCGCGCTGATCGGATTCGACAGCAGCCTGGGGGACAAGACGATGAGCACGGCCCGCGACGGCCAGGAGGCGCTGGTCCGCTGCATCGCAGACCCGCCGGATCTCGTCGTGATGGACATCCGGATGCCCAGGATGGACGGCATCGAGGCCACTCGCCGGATCGTCCGGGAGCGTCCCGGCGTCAAGGTGCTGGCCCTCAGCACGCTCACCACCCAGGAATACGTGGCGCCGATGCTGGCCGCCGGGGCCTCCGGTTATCTCGTCAAGGACCGTACCGAGGAACTCATCCCGGCCATACACGCCGTGCTGGCCGATGAGTTCTACATCTCACCGAGGGTCTCCGACGTCCTGGTGAGAATGGCGCTGGCCAAGCTCGACGCCGAGTCGACCGGCGAGCAGGGCGCGTCGTCGACCCGCGAGGAGAAGACCTACCCGAAGCTCGCGCCGCAGGAGCTGTCCGCCGTCGGGTGGCTCGCGCACGGGTTCTCCAACGCCGAGATCGCCGACGCGATGGGCATCTCGGTCGGATCGGTGAAGTCATACCTGGCCAAGGCGGGGGAGAAGCTCGCCACCCGCGACCGGGTCCAGCTGCTCATCCGGGCCACCGAGCTCGGGCTGGTGCACCCGGCCATCGACGGGGCCTCTCACTAGCGCGGTCAGGCCGTCACCCTCGCGACGATCTTGCCCGTCACGTGGCGGCCCTCCAGATCATGGAGGGCTGCCGGGATCCCGTCCAGGCCGACGGTGCGCGTCACCATCGGGTCGAGGCGTCCCGCGGCGACCAGTTCAAGGAGCGCCGCCAGATCGGTGGACAGCCGCCTGCGGGCGCCGGCGTCGCCCCACTGGTACGCGGCGCCGAGCGCCACCTCGTGGACCGAGGGGGCGGTGGTCAGCTCGGGGATCGTGGTGATGTCGGGTCTCCCGTCGATGGTGACGATCCCGCCCCCGTGCACCAGCAGCCCGAGATTGGTGGTGGCGGAGTCGGTGCCCAGAACGTCGAGGATCCCGTCCACCCCGCGGCCGTCGGTGAGCCGGCGCACCTCGTCGGCGACGTCGGTCGAGCGGTAGTCGATCGGCTCGGCGCCCAGGGTCCGCAGCCGGTCAGCGTTCTCGGCGGAGGCCGTGGCCAGGACGCGGGCACCGGCGATCCGGGCGAGCTGGATGGCGTACCCGCCCACCCCGCCGGCCCCGGCGGTCACCAGGACGGTCTGACCCGCCTCGACGTGAAGGCGGTGCACGATCGCCTGGTAGGCCGTCATCCCGGCACAGGGCAGGGCCGCGGCCGCGACGTCGTCGACTCCGTCCGGGATCCGGGTGATCACCTCCGCATCGTCCACGACGTACTCGGCGAAGGAGCCCTCGCGTCCGAGATCCCCGTGGCAGGCCACCCGGTTCCCGACGGCGAACCCCGAGACCCCCTCGCCGAGCTCGGCGATCACTCCGGCGCAGTCCTGCCCCAGGATGTGCGGCCATCCCCAGGTGGGGATGCCGTCGCCTCCGGCCACCTTGTACTCGACCGGGTTGAGGCCGGCGGCGTGCACCGCGATGAGGACCTGTCCCGGGCCGGGCTGAGGCCGGGGGGCCTCGCCGACCTGAAGCGCATCGAACTGACCGGCGGCCGGCAGAAGCAGTGCTCTCATGGTTCCTCTCCTTCGTGTCCTTCGTGCGTGGAGTCCCGTCCTGTCTACCGCCCACGGTCAAGAAGTTCTGACCTCGGGAGGCCCCGAGTTTCCGAGTTTTCGCCCGGTACTTGGTAGGACCATGTACGCTCGGATTGTTTGAGTGCCAGCAGGTACCGGTGAGCTCCGAGGGTCTGGCGTGGACCCCGTGAGTTCCGGCGCTGGCCGTACACCTCCACGAGCGGTGGCAGTGCGAGGGTGTCGTCACGCCATTTGGCCGCCGGTCGGGCCCTGATCGCCCGGGGTGACGTCGACCACACCGTGCCGATCCGTCCTCCCGCGGCACAGGCTGCGCCCACATTCGACGTGTGCAGACCTGCGCAGGTACGTGTTGCGGTGGCGATCAGAGCCCGGCCCTTGTCGTCGAGATGTGAGGAAGACATGGCTTACCGCTAGGACACGACCCAGATGAAGAGGACCCGCAGACGCCGGCTCGAGGTGGACGACGTCACCGTCGTCGAGCCGAAGACCCTCAAGACGGCCATCGCGGGGGCTGCCGTCGGCAACCTCATGGAGTGGTACGACATCGGCGTCTACGCCTATGTCGCCGTGATCATCGGCAGGATGTTCCTGCCCGACGGATCCGACTCCGCGCGCAGCCTGTTCTCACTGGGCGTCTTCGCGGTCACCTTCATCGCCCGCCCGCTGGGCGGCGTCATCCTGGGTCAGCTCGGCGACCGGCTGGGGCGCCAGCGGGTGCTGGCCTTCACCCTCACGATGATGGCCCTGGCCACCTTCCTCATCGGCGTCCTTCCCGACTACTCGAAGATCGGGCTGTGGGCGCCGGTGCTGCTCATCGTGCTCAAACTCATGCAGGGCTTCTCGACGGGCGGGGAGTACGCGGGGGCCAGCACCTTCGTCACCGAGTACGCCCCGGACCGCCACCGCGCCCTCTACGCATCGGTGCTCGACGCCGGCTCCAACCTCGGCGCAGCGATCGGTGCACTGTTCGTCTCCCTGCTGCAGCTCAACCTGTCGGACCAGTTCATGAACGGATGGGGCTGGCGCATCCCCTTCATGGCGGCCCTGCCCTTCGGCGCGGTGGCCCTGTACTTCCGCCTCAAGGTGGAGGACACCCCGGCCTTCCAGGCCGCTCAGGAGGCCCAGCGCAACGCCGACGAGGAGGCCTACCAGGCCGTCGGCGCCCCGAAGGGGGTGGGCGCCCTCATCCGCGCCTACTGGCGTCAGCTGCTCACCGGAATCATCCTGGTGGCCGCCGCCAACACCACCTTCTACGCGGTGACCACCTATATGCCGACCTACCTCACTTCCACCCTGCACTACGACCCGGTGAGCGGGAACCTGCTCATCGTCCCGGTGCTGGTGATCCTGTCGGCCTGCGTGCCGCTCAGCGGCATGCTGTCCGACCGTCTGGGACGCAAGAGGGTGCTCCAGATCGCCGCCCTCAGCGCGATCATCGGCTCGGTGCCCGCCTTCCTGCTCCTCATGCACGGATCCACCTGGAGCACATTCCTCGGGCTCCTCGTCCTGGCCCTGCCGGTGGCCCTCTACCTGGCCAACCTGGCCGCATCCCTGCCCGCCCTGTTCCCGACTGAGTCGCGCTACGGCGGCATGGGCATCACCTACAACATCTCAGTTGCCCTTTTCGCTGGCACCGCGCCGGTCATCATGCAGGGCCTCGTCACACTCACCGACCAGCCCCTGGCCCCCGCCTTCTGGATCATGCTCACCTCCCTGGCCGGGCTCTTCGCAGCCCGGTACATGAAGGAGTCGGCGCGCAGGCCGATGCCCGGCGCGATGCCGACCGTCGCGACCCAGGAGGAGGCCCGGGAGCTGGTGGCCACCCAGGACACCAACCCGGATCTCGATCTCGACGAACTCTCCGATCTGCTCGCCGCCGACGACCTCAAGCAGCTTCAGACGGCCCGCTGAGGCCCTTGGCGCCGCCATGCTGGTTCCCGACAGGCGAGACGGCGCACCGCTTCCGCATCGTCGGATGTTCTAGCCTGACCCCCTCGGAGGCGCGGCCTTCACACCACGGTGCAGGCGGAGCGCGAGCGGCAGGAAGCAGGTCACATTGACCAACACGAGCACACCGGACCAGAGCCCTACCCGGGGACCAGGGCAGCCGGGGACGCGGCGCCTGAAGGTCGACGACATCACCGTCGTGGAGCCCGCCGTCCTGAGGAGGACGATCGCCGGCACCATCGTCGGAAACCTCATGGAGTGGTACGACATCGGGGTATACGGCTATGTCGCGGTGATCATCGGAAGGATGTTCCTTCCTGGCGGCTCCCAGACCGCCCAGAACCTGTTCTCACTGGGAGTCTTCGCCGTCACCTTCATCGCCCGGCCTCTGGGCGGGATCGTCCTGGGTCAGCTCGGCGACCGTCTGGGGCGCCAGAAGGTCCTCGCCTTCACCCTGCTCATGATGGCCTCGGCCACCTTCCTCATCGGCGTGCTGCCCGACTACCGGACCATCGGGGTCTGGGCGCCCGTACTGCTCATCGTGCTCAAGCTCGTACAGGGCTTCTCGACCGGAGGGGAGTACGCCGGGGCGACGACCTTCGTCACCGAGTTCGCCCCGGACCGGCGACGCGGCTACCTCGCCGCGCTGCTCGACCTCGGCTCCTACATGGGCTTCGCCGCGGGGGCCGCGATGGTCTCGGTGATGCAGCTGCTGGTCTCCGACTCCTTCATGGACGGCTGGGGCTGGCGCATCCCGTTCATGCTGGCCCTGCCGTTCGGCGCAGTGGCGCTGTACTTCCGCTCCCGGATCGAGGAGACGCCGGCCTTCAAGGAGGCGCAGCGACTCGAGGAGGCCGAGGTCGTCGAGGGCCCCAAGAGCCTGCGTGAACTGGTCGGGGCCTACTGGCGCGAGATCCTCATCGCGATCATCCTGGTCGCCGCCGCGAACACGGCCGGATATGCGCTCACCAGCTACATGCCCACCTACCTCACGAGCACCCTGCACTACAGCGAGACCCACGGCACCCTGCTCACCCTCCCCGTGCTGGTCATCATGTCGCTGTGCATTCCGCTGGCGGGCGCCCTCTCGGACCGGATCGGGCGCCGGACCGTGCTGCGGATGGCGTCGACCGGCGGAATCGTGCTGGCGATTCCGGCCTTCCTGCTCATGATGCACGGGGCGGTGTGGTCGACGCTGCTGGGGCTCTTCGTGCTCTCGGTGCCGGTCGCGCTCTACGTCTCGAACCTGGCCTCCTGTCTGCCGGCGCTCTTCCCGACCTCCTCGCGATACGGCGGGATGGGCATCTCCTACAACATCGCCGCCGCCATGTTCTCCGGCACCGCTCCCTTCATCATGGAGGCCCTGGTGGCGCTCACCAAGCAGGCTCTGGCCCCGGCCTTCTGGGTGATCATCACCTCCATCGCCGGTTTCGTCGTGGTCTTCTTCCTGCCCGAGTCCGCGCGGCGTTCGCTGCCCGGATCGATGCCCTCGGTCTCCAGCCCCGATGAGGCACGGGAGCTGGTGGCCACTCAGGACTCCAATCCCGATCTGGACGTCGAAGACGTCTTCCGGCGTCTCGACAATGACCATGGGACGGTGTCCAGGGGCTGAGCGCACGTAGGATCGGGGCATGACCGGGCCCGCCCGAGGCGTGCAGAGATACTGGGCCCGGCAGCGCGATCTCATGTGGTCGCTGCCGGCCGCGGTCGTCGCGCGCGAGGACGACGCGATCCACGACCTACGGGCGGCCGGACGGCGTCTCAGATCAACACTGCGCGTCTTCAGGCCCCTGCTTCGCCGCAACCACTGCACCCATCTGGTGGAGGAGCTCGGCTGGTACAACGGCATCCTCGGAGCCGCCCGTGACGCCGAGGTGATCGCCGAGCAGCTGGCCGGTCTGGAGGGCCACGACGAGTTCGACAGACGCCGCGAGACTCTCGCCCTTCTGGCCGAACAGATGCTGGTCTCCCGCCGTACGGGCCTGCTTCTCGATGACCTTGACCACTTCATCCGATCCCCGTGGCGCGGGGGAGAAGGGCCCGACCGGGATCAGATGATCGCCCGCCTCGACCGGACGGAGCGGAGAGTGGCCGCTGCCTGGCGGACGGTGCGCTCCGATCCCGAGGACCTTCCGGGCTCCGAGCACCGACTGCGACGCCGCGCCAAGACGGCCCGGTACACCCTCGAGGCGCTGTCGGAGGGGGTGGAGGGTGCCTCGGAGCGCGCCGGACGGTATGCCGACCTCGCCTCCCGCCTGGGCGTCATGCAGGACGCGGTCGTCCTCGCCAGGGCTCTGCCGCAGGACTCCTCGCAGGCTGCGCACGAGATCCTGACAGAGCGGAGGGCCCGCGCCGCGGAGGCCCGTGACACTCTCGCGGAGGCCGTCTCCGCGGCGCTGCCGCACAGTCATCGGTGAGTGGCCGGTGTGGCAGACTACGGGGCGTTGTTGCTGGCCCAGATTCACGGCGTCCAAGGTGAGGTGGAGTAAGCGGAAATGTCGCAATTCGCTCCGAATGACGTGCTGTCGCGGCTCGTCGGGCATCGTCTCCGCTCCCTCGAGATCGGCGTCCGGGCGCCGTTGCGCCTGAGATTCGACAGGCCGGGCACCCGCAACCCCGAACTCGTCATGAGCTGCCGCTCCTGGCCCGACGTCGAGCGCTCCGGGGGCACCTGGCGCGACGGCGATCTCGGCTACACCGACGTGCTGCGCAGTCTGCTCGGCACCTCCGTGCTGTCCACCACCGAACGGACCGAACGGGGACTGCGCATCCAGTTCGCCCAGGGTGCCCTGGCGATCAACCCGCGCCGGGCGGATCCGAGTGTAGAGATCGCTCAGCTGTCGGGCTTCGCCGACGGCCGCTGGATGGCCTGGTGGCCCGGCGACTACGCCTTCGAGAACCTCATCTGACCCGGGCGGATCAGAGCAGGGGAATCAGGTCGCGCAGCCCGGAGATCACCCGGCAGTCCTGCGGAATGTCGTCGGGCGGGGTCGAGGCTCCAGGATCCAGAAGGACGCCGTGGGCTCCGCAGGCCCGGGCCGCCGCCACGTCGATCGGACGGTCGCCCACGCACAGCACCGAAGCGGGATCCAGATGGTGGCGACTCATGAGCAGCAGATTCATCGCCGGGTCTGGTTTGCGGGGCAGTCCGTCGGGAGCGCAGACCATGTCGTCGACGTCGATTTCCAGCGCGTCCAGCAGGGCCTGGGCGCTCGTGCGGTCCCTGTGCGTCGCCACCAGATTCAACCCGCCACCCGCATGGACCGCGGCCATCACCTCGCGCGCCCCGTCCATCAGCGGCGCGGGACGGGCCGTCCACCGTCGCTTGAGCGCGTCGTAGGCCCCCTGCAGCGTGGCGGAGGGGACGCCGTACCGGTCTGAGAGCACCTGGATCGCATGGGCGATGGATTCCTGACGCAGCTCGACCACCTCGTGCAGCCGCGCCTCGGAGACCCCGTCCCCCCAGACGGCGCGGGCCAAGGTGCGATCGACCTCCGGGTAGGTGTCGACCAGCGTGCCGCCCATGTCCCATATGACGTTCATCGCTGTCATCTTAGAAGGGGGGCAACCCCCCTTCGCTCGCGCGGGCGCTCGCTGACCCCCTGCCGTCAAGCTTGCGGGAATACAGAGTACGTCGGCGGCCACGCGCTGCGGTGCTGGGCGCGCGTATGCTCGGCGGCCGTGACTGTCGAACATGAGGCCGATCCCTGGGCGATGCAGCTCGTCGTGATGCGCGACCGGCACCGCCCCGCCCGCCAGGTCGACGTCTGCGAGGCCGCCGCCAGAGCCGTCGTCTCCCTGCTCGACGACCCTCGGGCCGCCGAGGGCGGGCCGTGGTTCCCGGCCGTGAAGCACTGGAACGACAACAGGATCCGCAAGCTCGTGCGGCGAGCCGACGGCAAGCGCTGGGAGGACGTCCAACTGCTCGACGGGGTGACCGTCGGTCAGGACGCCCCCGAGCCGGACGGCGAATTCGGACCGGCGGTGGTCCGGGCCTTCGTCCCCGCGCCGGTGCGGCCGCTGCCCAAGGCCCTGGACAAGCTGCAGGTCTCCGGCACCCACTTCCCCGACGTCGGCACCAGCGCCAGCGCCGACGCGGTGGTCACCATCGAGATCAATCCGGGCATCGAGATCACCACCGGCAAGGCCGCCGCCCAGTGCGGGCATGCGGCCCAGATCGCGCGCGAGGAGATGGACGCCGATGCCCTCCGGCGCTGGCGCGAGGACGGCTTCCGGGTCCGCGTCGTCACCGGCGACCGGGACTCCTGGCGCCGCAACGGGAGGCCCGTGTCGATCACCGACGCAGGATTCACCGAGCTGGACGGCCCCACCGAGACCACCCGCGCCTACTGGTGAACCCGAAGATGAGCCACCCGGCCCGCGACGCCGGTGGGACTCGACTAGCATTCGAACATGGCACAGCTACTCCTCACCGCAGTCGGAGCGGACCGGCCGGGGATCGTCTCCTCTGTCGCCGCCAAGGTCGCCGAGCACGGCGGTAACTGGCTGGAGAGCCGCATGGCTCTGCTGGCCGGTGCCTTCGCCGGCATCATCCTGGTCGATATCCCGGAGGAGCAGGCCGACGAGTTGCGCGAGAGCCTCCAGAGCCTCGAGGCCGAGGGGCTCGCGGTCACCGTGACTCCCACCGCACCGGTCGAGAGCCATGACCAGACCGTGCTGTCGGTGCGCCTCATCGGGCACGACCATCCCGGGATCGTCAGCCAGGTGACGGGCGCCATGGCGGGCCTCGGCGTCACCATCGACGACCTGGACACCGATCTGCGCGACGCCCCGATGGGCGACGGCGTGCTCTTCGAGGCCGAGGCTCGGGTGCGCATCACCTCCGCCACCACCGAGGACGACCTGCGCGAGGCCCTGGAATCGATCGGCGCCGAGCTGATGGTCGACATCGATCTGGTCGACGTCTCCTGACCGGTTGATCGGCCTCCGTAGCCTTGGCTCATGAGGTCGCGACTGATCACCGGACTCAGTACGATGCTCGTCGCCGCGGCGACGATCTCGGGCTGCGGTAGCGGCGCGGGCGCCGGCGACGCCGCCACGACCACCTCCTCCGCCTCGACGTCCTCGAGCCCGCCAGTCGGCACTTCGACGTCCAGCACCACCACGGCGTCCATCACACCCACCGGCACGGCGCCCTCGGCATCCGCGTCGACGCAGGCCCAGGCCACCGGATCGGTGAGCGTCACGAGGACCCTCGCCCAGGGGCTCAACGTGCCGTGGGGGCTGGCACGCACCTCCTCGGGAGATCTCTTCGTCACCTCCAGGGACACCGGCCGGATCACCCTCATCAATCTCAGCAGCGGCCGCTCGACGGCGGTCGGCAGCGTCTCCCAGTCGGTCAGCAATGTCGACTCCGGAGGCGAGGCGGGCCTGCTGGGCATCGCGCTGTCACCGAGATTCGACACCGACCACCAGCTCTTCGTCTACTACTCCACCGCCTCCGACAACCGGATCGCGCGATTCAGCTATGATCCGACGGCCGCGGCCGGCCACCGGCTCAGCGGCCAGAAGGTGATCCTGTCGGGCATCCCGCACGCCGTGCACCACAACGGCGGACAGCTCGCCTTCGGCCCGGACGGGATGCTCTACGCCAGCACCGGCGACGCCTCGCAGAGCTCACGGGCCCAGGACCGCTCCGACCTGGGCGGAAAGATCCTGCGGATGACCGCCGACGGGAAGCCCGCGTCCGGAAATCCCTTCGCAGGTTCAGTGGTGTGGAGCTACGGCCACCGCAATGTCCAGGGACTGGCCTGGGACTCGAAGGGCAGGATGTGGGCCTCCGAGTTCGGCGACAAGGCCGCCGATGAGCTCAACCTCATCGTCAAGGGGCGCAACTACGGCTGGCCCGACGAGGAGGGCAAGGGCTCCGGTTCCGGATACACCGATCCGATCGCCCAGTGGGGCACCGAGGAGGACTCTCCCAGTGGCATCGCCATCGCGGGAGGATCAGTGTGGATGGCGGCGCTGAAGGGCCAGAGGCTGTGGCGGATCCCGCTGGAGGGGGACAAGCTCGTCGCCCAGCCCGCCGCCTTCCTCACCGAGAAGTACGGGCGGCTGCGCAGCGTCATGGCCCTCGACGACCACACCCTGCTGGCGACCACCAGCAACACCGACGGGCGCCAGACCCCTGGCTCCGGAGATGACAGGATCCTGGTGCTCACCGTCCGCTGAGGCGTCTTCCTGGAATGCATCGCGACGGTAGCGAGTTGTAGCGTCAATGTGAGGACATTCAGCCTCGCCACACGACGTGAAGGAGCACCCATGGTTCGTCTGTCAGGTACTGATCTCGATATCCGTCCGCTCGCCCTTGGCGGCAACACCTTCGGCTGGACCAGCGACGAGAAGGAGTCCTTCGCCGTCCTGGACGCCTTCACCGCGGCCGGCGGGAGCTTCATCGACACCGCCGACGGCTACTCCGCCTGGGCGCCGGGCAACCACGGCGGCGAGTCCGAGACGGTCATCGGCCACTGGCTGGCGGCCCGAGGACACCGCGATGACGTCGTCATCGCCTCCAAGGTCGCCACCCACCCCGAGTTCAAGGGGCTGGCCCCCGCGAACATCGCAGCGGCGGCCGACGCCTCGCTGGCCCGCCTGGGCACCGACCGCATCGACCTCTACTACGCCCACTTCGACGACCCCACCCAGACGGTCGCCGACATGGCCGCCGCCTTCGACGCTCTGGTGAGGGCCGGCAAGATCCGATACGTCGGACTGTCCAACTTCTCCGTCGCCCGTGAGCGCGAGTGGTTCGACGTCGCCGAGCGCGAGGGCCTGGCGAAGCCGGTCGCCCTCCAGCCGCAGTACAACCTCCTGCACAGGGCAGATGTCGAGGGGGACGACGGCTACGGCGCCCTGGCCGCCGAGAAGGATCTGTCGATCTTCTCCTACTTCTCGCTGGCCTCCGGATTCCTCACCGGGAAGTACCGGAGCACCGAGAACCTCCAGGGGGCGGCCCGCGCCGGCATGATCGAGGCCTACCTGCCCGACGACGACGCCCGCCGCAGCGCCTTCGAGGTGATCGGGGCCGAGCGCGATATCGCCGCGGCCCACGGCGTCGAGGTGACCAGCGTGTCACTGGCCTGGCTGCTGGCCAGGGGAGTGACCGCCCCGATCGCCTCCGCCCGGGTGCCCGAGCAGCTTCCGGCCCTGCTGGCCGCCACCGAGCTGACTCTCACGGGCTCCGAGCTTCAGGCCCTCGATGCGGCCTCCCAGGGATTCGCCACCGCGGCCTGATCCGCCAGAACCCTCGTCGCCGACAGCGCGGCGCAGCCCCCGAGGCTGCGCCGCGCTGTTCGTCTGCGGCGCAAGGTGTTGCCGGGCGCCGCCGACGGCACAAGAATTGCGGCATGGCCACAACGAACTTCAAGGGAAATCCCGTCCACACCGTCGGCGAGCTGCCTGCGGTCGGCTCCACCGCCCCCTCCATCACCCTCACCGGCAACGATCTCGGTGAGGTGACCAGCGATGCGCTGGCCGGCAAGAAGGTCATCTACAACATCTTCCCGAGCGTCGACACCGGCGTGTGCGCGGCCAGCGTCCGCACCTTCAACCAGAAGGCCGCCGGGCTCGACGGCACCACTGTGGTCTGCGTGTCGAAGGATCTGCCCTTCGCCCAGGGGCGCTTCTGCGGAGCCGAGGGCATCAGCAATGTGACGGTCGCCTCGGCCTTCCGCTCCAGCTTCGGCGAGGACTTCGGCGTCACCCAGGCCGACGGCCCGATGGCCGGCCTGCTCGCCCGCGCCGTGGTCGTCACCGACGCCTCCGGCCAGGTCGTCTACACCGAGCTGGTCCCCGAGATCACCACGGAGCCCGACTACTCCTCGGCACTGGAGGCCGCCGAGAAGGCCTGAGCGCACTCGAAGAGATCTCCCGCCGGATCCCGATCCGGCGGGAGATCCGTCTGTCCGGTCCCGGACAGAGGGGCCGATCTGCGGCCTCACAGGAAGAAGGAGTTGAATAGACGGCCGTGTCGTCGAGCGGCGGCTCGGAAGGGATCCACTTGTCAACGGACACGCAGACCGCCGTCGCCCCGTCCGGCGGCGCGCCCGCCTCGACTGACGACTCCCCGGGCCTCAGACGCGGCCTTGAGGCCCGCCACATGAACATGATCGCCATCGGCGGGGCGATCGGCACCGGACTCTTCGTCGCCTCCGGGGCCACCATCCACCAGGCCGGCCCGGGAGGCGCTCTGCTGGCCTACGGGCTGATCGGCCTCATGGTCTTCCTGCTGATGCAGAGCCTGGGGGAGATGAGCGCCTACATTCCGGTGCCCGGCGCGTTCGAGACCTACGCCACCCGATTCGTCTCCCCGTCCTTCGGCTTCGCGCTCGGCTGGAACTACTGGTTCAACTGGGCCATCACGGTGGCCGCCGAACTGGCGGCCGCCGCCATCGTCATGCAGTACTGGCTGCCGGGCTCCCCGGCCTGGCTGTGGTCGCTTGTCTTCATCGTCCTGCTCTTCGGCCTCAACTTGCTCTCGGCCAGGGCCTACGGCGAGGGGGAGTTCTGGTTCGCGGCGATCAAGGTGGTCGCCGTGATCGTCTTCCTGGTCGTCGGCGTCCTCATGATCATCGGCATCCTCGGCGGGCACTCGCCCGGGGCGACGAACTGGACCCGCGGCGACGCCCCCTTCGTCAACGGGGCCGGAGGGGTGCTGTCGGTCTTCCTCATCGCGGGCTTCTCCTTCCAGGGCACCGAGCTGATCGGGGTGGCGTCCGGCGAGTCGAAGAATCCGGAGAAGACCATCCCGAGGGCCACCCGGCAGATCTTCTGGCGGATCCTCATCTTCTACATCGGTGCCATCGCGGTGATCGGATTCCTGCTGCCCTACACCGACCCGAACCTGCTGGCAGCCGATGTCACCGACGTCGCGGTCAGCCCCTTCACCCTCGTCTTCAAGAGGGCCGGGATCGCGGCCGCCGCGGCGATCATGAATGCGGTGATCCTCACCTCGATCCTCTCGGCCGGCAACTCCGGCCTCTACGCCTCCACCCGGATGCTCTACGCCATGGCCAGGGAGGGCAAGGCCCCGAAGATCTTCTCGAAGGTGAACCGTCGCGGCGTGCCGATGTGGTCGCTGCTCGCCACCACCCTGGTCGGGGCGGCCTGCTTCGCCACCAGCCTGGTCGGGGAGGGGAAGGCCTACACCTGGCTGGTCAATCTCTCCAGCCTGTGCGGGTTCATCGCCTGGCTGGGTATCGCGGTGAGCCATTTCCAGTTCCGCCGCGCCTTCCGGGCCCAGGGCCACGAGCTGTCGGAGCTGCCGTTCCGCGCCCGGTGGTTCCCGTTGGGCCCGGTTGTGGCCTTCGCCATGTGCATCGTCGTGGTCCTCGGCCAGGGCTGGGGGGCCGTCAGCAGCGGTGATATCCAGGGCGCCGTGGTGGCCTATGTCGGCATCCCGGTCTTCCTGGCGATCTGGCTGGGCCACCGGCTGATCACCGGGAAGCCCCGGGCCGACCTGCTGACCGCCGACCTGTCGCGGCACTGAGCCTCCCGTCCCCGTCACACGCCGGTTCGTGACATGCTGGCAGGTATGTCTTCCCGTCCTGACTGGGCCGAACACCTCATCGCCTGGCACACCTACCCGCTCGGGCTCGTCGGCGCGCCGATGGGCCCCCAAGGCCTCGACTCCTCGGTCGAGCACCGGCTGGTGCGCCTTCAGGGATGGTTGGACCACGTCCGGGATCTGGGCTGCTCAGGCCTGCTGCTCGGACCGGTCCTGGCCTCCCGCAGCCACGGCTACGACACCCTCGATCACTACCGGGTCGATCCGCGGCTCGGCGACGACGCCGACCTCGACGACCTCGTCGCCGCAGCCCACGAGCGCGGCCTCAAGGTGCTCATGGACGGTGTCTTCAACCACGTGTCATGGCACCACCGACTGGTCCAGGAGGCTTTGGCGGCGGGACCCGACTCCCCGGCGGGCCGGATGATCCGCTGGCGGCAGGGGGCCGACGGGCCCGAGCCCGACGTCTTCGAGGGCCACGGCGATCTGGTCACCCTCAACCATGACGAGCCGGGGGTGGTCGGCCTGGTGGCCGACGTCATGAACCACTGGTCGGCACGCGGGATCGACGGATGGCGTCTGGACGCCGCCTACGCCATGCCCCCCGCATTCTGGGCGAAGGTGCTGCCCCGGGTGCGCTCGGCGCATCCCGACTCGTGGGTCTTCGGAGAGGTCATCCACGGCGACTATCCGGGGATCGTCGCGACCTCGGGGATGGACTCGGTGACCCAGTACGAGCTGTGGAAGGCGATCTGGTCGAGCATCGGCTCCAAGAACTTCTACGAGCTCGACCACGCCCTGGAGCGTCACGACGAGTTCGCGCGCACTTTCCCTCCGATGACCTTCATCGGCAACCACGATGTCACCAGGATCGCCTCCCAGGTCGGCGAGCCCGGCGCGGTACTCGCGCTGGCTGTGCTCATGACCACCGCGGGGGTGCCCTCCATCTACTACGGCGACGAGTACGCCTACCGCGGCGTCAAGGAGGAGCGGATCGGCGGGGACGACCAGATCCGACCCGCGCTTCCCGACTCACCCCAGGAGGTGGCTCTGGGGGCAGAGATGCTGGAGGCCCACCGGAGCCTCATCGGCCTGAGGAGGCGCCATCCCTGGCTGATCGACGCCGTCACGGAGAAGGAGGCGCTGGCCAATGAGCGCTACGTCTACCGGTCCGGGGTCCCGGGCACAGAACCCCTCATCGTCGAGCTCGACGTGACCGACCGCCCCTGGGCCGTGATTCGCGAGGCCGGGAAGGTGATCTGGGAATATCACTCCTGATCAGTCACTCCCGAAGAGGTCTCTCGTGTAGACCTTCTCGGCGACGTCGGCCAGCTCGGGGGCCATCCGGTTGGTGATGATGAGGTCGCACTCGCGTTTGAAGGCCTCCAGGTCGTCGGTGACCCGGGACCGGAAGAACTCGTCACCCTGGTAGGTGGGTTCGTAGACCACGACCTCGATGCCCTTGGCCTTGATCCGCTTCATGACTCCCTGGATGGAGGAGGAGCGGTAGTTGTCGGAGCCGGCCTTCATCACCAGCCGGAACACGCCGACCCGCCGGGGATTGCGCGCCACGATGTCGGCGGCCACCCAGTCCTTGCGGACCCGGTTGGAGTCCACGATGGCGCCGATGAGCGTCTGGGGGACGTCGGAGTAGTTGGCCAGCAGCTGGCGGGTGTCCTTGGGCAGGCAGTACCCGCCGTAGCCGAAGGACGGGTTGTTGTAGTGGTCGCCGATGCGCGGGTCCAGGCAGACCCCGTCGATGATCTGGCGGGTGTCCAGGCCGCGCTTGGCCGAATAGGTGTCCAGCTCGTTGAAGAAGGAGACCCGCATCGCCAGGTAGGTGTTGGCGAACAGCTTGATGGCCTCGGCCTCGGTGGATCCGGTGAGCAGCACCTCGACGTCGTCGTCGAGGGAGCCGGCGAGCAGCAGGTCGGCGAAGGCGCGGGCCCGGGGGCTGCGTCCCCCCACCACGATGCGGGAGGGGTGGAGGTTGTCGGCCAGGGCGCGGCCCTCGCGCAGGAACTCGGGGGAGAACACCACGGCCAGCCCGGGGTGCTCCTCGCGCACCGAGTCGGTGAACCCGACGGGCACGGTGGACTTGATGACCACCAGGGCGTCGGGGGCGTGGTCGATCACCTGGCCGATGACCGAGGTGACCGAGAAGGTGTCGAAGTAGTTCTGGTCGGGGTCGTAGTTCGTCGGGGTGGCGATCACGACGTAATCGGCGCCGACCATGGCCTCGGCGGGGTCGGTGGTGGCGCGCAGTTTCAGGTCGTGGGAGGACAGGTAGTCCTGGATGAGGGGGTCGACGACGGTGGTCCGGCCGTCGTTGACCAGATCGACTCGTCGGGGGTCGACGTCCAGCGCCACCACCTCGTCGTGCTGGGCGAGCAGCGTGGCCATCGCCATGCCGACATATCCCAGACCCACCACGGTAATCCTCATGGGCAACCCTCCTGGTCGACGCCACCCCCGGCGCGGATCGGCGCGGGGCCGCCAGTCAGTCTACGGAACAGTCCCTAGACTGACCTGAAGACCTGAAGGAGAGGCGATGGACTGCATCACGCTGGAGGCCGAGGACGGTGCCGATCTGGACGTCCTCACCTGGGCTCCGCAGGGAACGGCCAGGGGGATCGCTCAGATCGTGCCCGGGATGTGCGAGTACGCCGCCCGCTACGACGCCTTCGCGGTGGAGCTGGCGGAGCGAGGCTGGTTCGTCATCGCCGCCGAGCACCGCGGGGAGGGGCCCAGGGCCGCCGCCGCGGGGGAGCTCGGGCAGCTGCCCGACCGCGGCTACCATCAGCTCCTCGACGATATGTCGAGTGCCCACGACCACTTCGCGGCGGACCTGCCCGGCCTTCCCTGGGTGCTCATCGGGCACTCGATGGGCTCCTTCCTGGCACGCACCATGGCCGCCCAGCGCGGCCGGGAGATGGCCGCCCTGGTGGTGCTGGGGACCGGCGGCCCGCTGGGGCCGGCCGGCTCCGTCGGCACTCTGGTCGCCGACGCGCAGACGCTGATGCTGGGGGAGGACCATCCCAGTCGGCTCATGAACCGGCTCGCCTTCGGGCCTTTCAACGCCGCCTTCATGCCGGCCCGCACCGAATTCGACTGGATCTCGCGCGACACCAGGGTGGTCGACGACTACGTCGCAGACCCGCTGTGCGGGAAGGTGTGCAGCACCGGCTTCTACCGGGAGCTGCTGGGGTTGATGAGGGCCGCCAACAGCGTCGACGTCATGCGGGCCACTCCGCCCGGGCTCCCGGTCGGGCTCTTCTCGGGAGGGAAGGACCCGGTGGGAGGGGCCGGACGGGGGGTGCGGCAGGTCGCCCACAGGTTGCGTGCCAACGGGGTGCGCAGTGTCGACCTGGTCCTCTACCCCGGGGCCCGACACGAGATCCTCAACGAGGTGAACCGCCGACAGGTGAGCGCCGACATCCTCGACTGGATCGACGACGCCGTCCAGACCTCCCCGGTCCCCGCGGAGGGTGCTGCCGCGAGCTGATGTGCACGGCGACGGGAGCACCGAGATGCACGCATGTGCACCGGGATGAACATGGCGCCCCCGGCCGCCACCGGCGGAATGCCTGCCGTTAGGATGAGTCTCGTTGGTGTCGGGGCTGTGCCCACAGCTCCGACCGCAAGAGGGAAGCCGGTGAGAATCCGGCGCTGCCCCGCAGCGGTGAATGGGAACGACATCACCATCGCCGCCGTCGTCACGGCCCGTCCGCGACGACGACGTCGATCACAGCACTGGGCCCAGGCCCGGGAAGCGGTGACGTAGGACCTGCCGACCGGTGACCCCGGTGGGTGGGATGCCCATGAGTCCGAATACCTGCCGACGCGTCTTCGCACCGCCGCGTGCGATGCGGTACCTGGGCCTCGAGGGGAGGCCTTCGGTGCATATCCATCCACAGCGGAGCAGGAGTCTGCAGAGTATGACTGATCCCGACAACCTCGAGAAGCCGGTTGACGCCGACGTTCCCGAGGCGCTCACCCTGGCCGGTGACTTCCCGACGCCCACGCAGGAGCAGTGGGAGAAGGAGGTGGCCAAGGTCTTCAACCGGGGACGCCCCGAGGGCAAGCAGCTCTCCTTCGAGCAGTCCCTCAAGCGCATGGAGCCGACCACCGTCGACGGCCTCCAGTTCGAGCCCATGTACACCCGGGACGATGCGCCCGAGAAGCTCGGCGCTCCCGGAGTGGCCCCCTTCACCCGCGGCACCACCATCAAGACCGGCGACGCCGACGCCTGGGACGTGCGGGCCCTCCACGAGGATCCCGACACCGAATCCACCAGGAAGGCCATCGTCGCCGATCTGGAGCGCGGCGTCACCTCCATCTGGCTGCGCGTCGGAGCCGACGCGATCAAGCCCGCCGACATCGCCGGCGACCTCAAGGAGGTGCTGCTGAACCTGGCCAAGGTCGAGGTCTCCAGCCGTGACGACCAGGAGGCCGCGGCCAACGCCCTCCTCGACGTCTACGCCTCCTCCGAGCTCGCGCCCGAGGAGCTGTCCTTCAACCTGGGCATCGACCCGATCGGGCTGGCCGCCCTCAACGGCGGCGAGGCCGACCTCTCCGGTCTGTCCGCCTGGTCCGGGAAGATCAAGAACTACAAGAACGCGCGGGCCTTCGTGGCCGACGGCACGATCTACCACAATGCCGGCGCCGGAGACGTCGCCGAGCTGGCCTGGACGATCGCCACCGCCGTCGAGTACGTGCGCGCCCTCGTCGAGCAGGGGGTCTCGGCCTCCGACGCCTTCGACGCGATCAACTTCCGGGTGACCGCCACCCACGACCAGTTCCTCACCATCGCCCGGCTGCGCGCCCTGCGGACCGTGTGGAACCGGATCGGCGAGGTCTTCGAGGTTCCCGAGGACAAGCGCGGCGCCCGTCAGGAGGCCGTCACCAGCTGGCGCGAGCTGACCCGTGACGATCCCTACGTCAACATCCTGCGCGGCACGATCTCGACCTTCAGCGCGGCCGTCGGCGGCGCCGAGGCCATCACCACGCTGCCCTTCGACGCGGCCATCGGCCTGCCGAAGAACCAGTTCACCCGCAGGATCGCCCGTAACACCGGCATCGTGCTGGCCGAGGAGTGCAACATCGGGCGGGTCAACGACCCGGCCGGCGGCTCCTTCTACGTCGAGTCCCTCACCAAGAGCCTGGAGCAGGCCGCATGGGCCAAGTTCCAGGAGATCGAGGCCGCGGGCGGATTCGCCAAGTTCTTGGCCGACGGCAAGGTCGCGGCCGAGCTCGAGGGGCTCAACGCGGAACGGGCCAAGCGCCTCGCCACCCGCAAGCAGCCCATCACCGCCGTCTCCGAGTTCCCGATGATCGGGGCCCGCACCCTGGAGGCCAAGCCCTTCCCGGCCGCCGCCGAGCGCAACGGGCTGGCCTGGCACCGCGACGCCGAGGTCTTCGAGGGCCTCGTCGATCGCTCCGGCAAGGCCACCGAGGCGCCGAAGGTCTTCCTGGCATGTCTGGGAACCCGGCGCGACTTCGGCGCCCGCGAGGGCTTCTCGGCCCCGATGTGGCACATCGCCGGCATCGAGACCCCCGAGGTCGAGGGCGGGTCCACCGAGGACATCGTCAAGGCCTTCAAGGCTTCGGGCACCACCGTCGTGGATCTCTGCTCGAACAAGAAGACCTACGCCGCACAGGGACTGGAGGTCGCCAAGGCCCTTCGGGAGGCCGGCGCCAAGAAGGTCTACCTGTCGGGTGCCTTCAAGGAATTCGGTGATGACGCCGCCGAGGCCGAGCAGGTCTTCGACGGCCGTGTCGCCATGGGGATGGACGTCGTCGCGACCCTCTCCGACACTCTGGACACGTTGGGAGTTGCCAAGTGAGCACCTTGCCCCGTTTCGATTCGATCAACCTGGGTGACGCGCAGCCTGCCGCCGACGCCCAGGAGCAGTTCGCCAAGCTGGCCGCCGCGGCCGGTGAGCAGGAGCCCTGGGTCACCCCGGAGCAGATCCCGGTCGGGCATCTGTACGGCGAGGACGTCTACCAGGACATGGACTGGCTGAACACCTATGCGGGGATCCCCCCGTTCGTGCACGGCCCGTACGCCACCATGTACGCCTTCCGTCCGTGGACCATCCGCCAGTACGCCGGATTCTCCACCGCCAAGGAGTCCAACGCCTTCTACCGCGCCAACCTGGCCGCCGGCCAGAAGGGCCTGTCGGTCGCCTTCGACCTGCCGACCCACCGCGGATACGACTCCGACAACCCGCGCGTCCCCGGTGACGTCGGCATGGCCGGTGTGGCCGTGGACTCCATCAAGGACATGCGCGAGCTGTTCGCGGGCATCCCGCTGGACCAGATGAGCGTGTCGATGACCATGAACGGCGCCGTGCTGCCGATCCTGGCCCTCTACGTGGTGGCCGCCGAGGAGCAGGGCGTCAAGCCCGAGCAGCTCGCCGGTACGATCCAGAACGACATCCTCAAGGAGTTCATGGTTCGTAACACCTACATCTACCCGCCGCAGCCCTCGATGCGGATCATCGCCGACATCTTCGCCTACACCAGCGCGAACATGCCGAAGTGGAACTCCATCTCGATTTCCGGCTACCACATGCAGGAGGCCGGCGCCACCGCCGACATCGAGATGGCCTACACCCTGGCCGACGGCGTCGACTACATCCGCGCCGGTGAGAACGTCGGCCTGAAGGTGGACCAGTTCGCACCGCGGCTGTCCTTCTTCTGGGCTATCGGGACGAACTTCTTCATGGAGGTCGCCAAGATGCGCGCGGCCCGCATGCTGTGGGCCAAGTTGGTGCACCAGTTCGGGCCGAAGAACCCGAAGTCCATGAGCCTGCGCACCCACTCGCAGACCTCGGGCTGGTCGCTGACCGCCCAGGACGTCTACAACAACGTGGTGCGCACCTGTGTGGAGGCCATGGCCGCCACCCAGGGCCACACCCAGTCCCTGCACACCAACTCGCTGGACGAGGCCATCGCCCTGCCGACCGACTTCTCGGCCCGCATCGCGCGCTCCACCCAGCAGTTCCTGCAGCAGGAGTCGGGCACCACCCGGGTCATCGACCCCTGGAGCGGCTCGGCCTACGTCGAGAAGCTCACCCTGGAGCTGGCCCGCAAGGCGTGGGGCCACATCCAGGAGGTCGAGGCCGCCGGCGGCATGGCCAAGGCCATCGAGAAGGGCATCCCGAAGATGCGCATCGAGGAGGCCGCGGCCCGCACCCAGGCCCGTCTGGACTCCGGCCGTCAGGCCCTCATCGGTGTCAACAAGTACCAGCTGGATGAGGACGAGCCCCTCGAGGTCCGCAAGGTCGACAACTCCCAGGTGCTGGCCGAGCAGAAGGCCAAGCTTGAGGCGCTGCGCGCCGAGCGCGACAGCGCGGCCTGCGCCAAGGCTCTGGAGGATCTCACCTGGGCCGCCGCCAACCCCGATCCGACCGACCCTGACCGCAACCTGCTGAAGATGTGCATCGACGCCGGTCGCGCCGGAGCGTCGCTCGGTGAGATGAGTGACGCGATGGAGAAGGTTTTCGGGCGCTACACCGCTCAGATCCATACAATCTCCGGTGTGTACAGCAAGGCAGCCGGATCCTCCGAGGCCACCTCGAAGGTCCAGGGAATGGTCAAGGAGTTCGAGGAGAAGGAGGGCCGCCGCCCCCGCATCCTCATCGCCAAGATGGGCCAGGACGGCCACGACCGCGGTCAGAAGGTCGTCGCGACGGCCTATGCCGACCTCGGCATGGACGTCGACGTCGGCCCGCTCTTCCAGACTCCCGAGGAGACTGCTCGGCAGGCTGTTGAGGGCGACGTCCACGTCGTCGGCGTCTCCTCCCTGGCGGCCGGGCACCTCACCCTGGTGCCCGAGCTGCGCGAGGAGCTGGCCAAGCTGGGTCGTTCCGACATCATGATCGTGGTCGGCGGCGTCATCCCGACCGGCGACTTCCAGGAACTCCGCGATGACGGCGCCGTGGCGATCTACCCGCCCGGCACCAACATCCCGGAGGCCGCGGTCGACCTCATGACCAAGCTGCTCGAGCACGTCGAGGACTGATCCGGCAGGGCTCATCCGAGAATCGATGCAGTAGGCGACGGCCGGCCCCGGGGTATCCCGGGACCGGCCGCCGTCACATCCGGGCCGCCGTCGGACGATACGGTGGAGGCCCACACCCATGGAGGCATGCACAGCAATGAAGATCGACGTCCCCGAGCTCGTTGAGAAGGTTCTGGCAGGTAGCCGGGTGCATATCGCCCGGGCGCTGACCCTGGTGGAGTCCAGCAAACCCGCCCACCGCGAACTGGCCCGCGAGCTTCTGCGTGAACTGGCCCCGCACACCGGCGACGCCATCCGGGTCGGGATCTCCGGGGTGCCCGGCGCCGGGAAGTCGACCTTCATCAATGCCATGGGCACCAAGCTCATCGACGAGTACCACTACAAGATCGCGGTGCTGGCGGTCGATCCCTCATCCTCGAGGACCGGCGGCTCGATCCTGGGGGACCGCACCCGGATGGGGGATCTGGCCAACCGCGAGGAGGCCTTCGTCCGCCCCTCCCCATCGGGCGGCCACCTGGGCGGCGTCGCCCGGGCCACCCGCGAGGCCATGATCATCATGGAGGCCGCCGGATACGGCGTCATCATCATCGAGACTGTCGGCGTGGGGCAGTCCGAGGTGGCGGTCGCCGGGATGGTCGACACCTTCCTCATGCTCTCGGTCACCGGCACCGGCGATCAGCTGCAGGGGATCAAGAAGGGCATTCTGGAGATCGCCGACGTCGTGGCGGTCAACAAGGCCGACGGGGACAACGCCGGCAACGCCCGGGTCGCGGCCCGAGACCTCTCCATCGCGATGAAGCTGGTCTCCTCGGACTCCGAGAAGCGCCGCGTGCCGGTGCTCACCTGCTCGGCCTACACCGGGATGGGGCTGGACGACGTCTGGAAGGCCGTCCTGGACCACCGAGCTTACCTGGAGAAGGACGGCTCGCTGGTCCGCCGACGTGTGGAGCAGCAGCGCGAATGGCTGTGGAACATGGTGGAGAACGAGGTGCTGGAGTCGCTGAAGACCGATGCTCGCGTCCAGCAGGCCGCCGAGAAGATCGAGGCGGGGCTGGGCACGGAGGCCACCAATGCCCTGGACGGGGCCGCGAAGATCCTGCAGATCTTCGCCGAGCGGGTTCCCGAGCTGCCGTGGGCCCACGGCGAGATGAAGGCGGGCAGCTGAGCGCCGGTGCCTCTCAGTCGGTCACCAGGGGACGTCGACCTCACCGGAGAGGTCGACGGTCTCGCTGACCTGCTGGCCGCCGGACCGCACCGTGACGACGTCGCCAGGATGCAGCTGACGGCCTCGCCTGGTCTCCTTCTCGCCGTTGACCGACACCGCTCCCTCGGCGATGAGTTCGCGGGCCATACCGCCGGTCTCGGCGAGATTGGCGAATTTGAGGAACTGGCCCAGCCGGATCATGTCATCGCGCACCACGGCCCCAGTCTCTCACCTTGCGGGGAGGGGCCGGGGCCGCGGTGCTGTGCGACGAGAGTCAGGCCCGTCTTCTCAGGCCGTACCTCGCCAGGTCGATCACCGGCCATATGACCAGTCCGACGACCAGTCCGGCGACCATCGGAGCGACCAGCGATAGACGAAAGTCGCCGAGCAACCACATCAGACCGCAGAGCAGCACCGCGTAGATCAGCCAATTGCGAATCCAGACCTTGTACCGCTTCTTCAACAAGACAGTGATACTCATGATGCCTCCGTGCAGTGAATCACTAGATCACCTTGTAAGTGACCTGTGTCGAGTACGAGGTGTGGTGGTTGGCGCTGTCAGTGATAGTGATCCGCACGCGCTTCCCGTGGCTTCCGGCGTAGATCACGTCGTTGCGCACCGTCGCATTGACCGTGAGAGCGGCCGCCAGCGCCGCGAACGGAGCTTTGAGTCCGACGGCTGCGAGAAACACAGTGACTTTCGAAGATGACAGGGTCTTCATGTTATTGGCGAGCTGTTTCGTCTGTGCGACTGTGAGGGTCCATGATCCGAGTGTGACTCTTCGCTCTCCAGCGGCGGCCACCGTGGGCCCGACCTTCTCGACGATCGGCTTCTGTTCCGGATAAGCCACGATCCGGAATGTCCCCTGCCTGGCACGTTCAATGGGCGTGGCTCCCGCAGGGCGGGGATGCAATGCCCATCATCGCCAGCGCCAGGCTGCCCGAAATAAATACTCTTCTTGGGTAGTCCATTGTCAACCTTCTTCAACACGGTGAGAGTTCGATCGAGCGCGTCAGCTTCTACATCCCCCTTCGCCCGGTGACCGCTCGCACTTCGCCGAGGGCGCCCCTGCCCTCGGCACTCGATCAGTTGTCGACCGAGCTCACGCTGAGACTATCCGTTGAACCTGACACACGTGTCGAAAGAGGTAAGAAAGTATTGATCACGGGGCTGATGCTCAAGGAGATTCCCTACATGCACCACGGCCCCAGTCTCTCACCTGGCGGAGAGGGGCCGGGGCCGCGGTGTTGGAGGGGTCAGAGCACTGAGGCGAGGAAGTCCTTGAGGCGCGGGGAGCTGGGGTGGTCGATCACCTCGGCCGGGGGGCCGGACTCCACCACGATGCCGTCGTCCATGAAGACGACCTGATCGGCCACCTCCTTGGCGAAGCCGAGCTCATGGGTGACGACGATCATCGTCATGCCGGAGCGGGCCAGATCCTTGATGACGTTGAGCACCTCGCCGACCAGCTCGGGATCCAGGGCCGAGGTGGGCTCGTCGAAGAGCATGAGCTCGGGGTCCATCGCCATCGCGCGGGCGATGGCCACCCGCTGCTGCTGGCCGCCTGACAGCTCCGAGGGGTAGTGGGTGGCCCGGTCGGCCATCCCGACCCGTTCCAACAGCTCCATCGCGCGGGCCTTGGCCTGGGGCACCGGCACGCCGGCGACGTGGATCGGCGCCTCCATGACGTTGGCCTGAGCGGTCATGTGGGGGAAGAGGTTGAACCGCTGGAAGACCATCCCCACCCGGGCCCGCTGGGCTGCGATCTGCTTCTCGGTGAGGCGGGCCAGCCGGCCGTCGGGCAGGGTCTGCTCGGCGAAGCCGACCCGTTCCCCGCCGACCCGGATCTGGCCGGCCTCGAAGGTCTCCAGCTGGTTGACGCAGCGCAGCAGGGTGGACTTTCCCGAGCCGGACGGGCCCAGCAGTACGCAGACCTCGCCGCTGGTGATCTGCAGGTCGATGCCCTTGAGGATGTGCAGCGCGCCGAACTCCTTGTGGAGGCCGGAGATCTGGACCATCGGGGTGCCCAGCGCAGGGCGTCCGGGCTCGGGGATGGTGGATGTCGTGGAACTCACTGCTCGACCTCCAGTGACGGATCGATATGAGAGGTGCCGGCCGCATTGATGGCCGCCTGCCGCTTGGAGCGCTTGGAGCCGCTGTTGGTGAACCCGCGTCCGTAGTAGCGCTCGAGGTAGTGCTGGCCCACCATCAGGATGCTCGTCATCACCAGGTACCAGAAGGCCGCGACGATGAGCAGCGGGATCGGCGCGTAGATGCGATTGGCGATGGCATTGGTGGCGAACTGCAGGTCCAGGGTGAAGGGCACCGCAAGCACCAGGGAGGTGGTCTTCAGCATGCCGATGGTCTCATTGCCCAGCGGCGGGATGATGACCCGCATGGCCTGGGGGATGATGATCCGGCGCAGGATCAGGGAGGGCTTCATGCCCAGCGCCTTGGCGGCCTCCGACTGGCCGGAGTCGACTGACTCCAGCCCGGAGCGGATGATCTCGGCCAGGTAGGCGCCCTCATTGAGCCCCAGGCCGATGACCGCCGCGACCCCGGCGGTGAAGAGCTTCGAGGTGTCGAAGTCGACGAACTGGGGCCCGAAGGGGACGCCCAGACCGATCACCGGGTACAGCACCGAGACCAGGCCCCAGAACACCAGCTGGGTGTAGACGGGGATCCCGCGGAAGACGAAGATGTAGGCCCAGGAGACGCCACGCAGGACCGGGTTGGACGCCGTGCGCATGATGGCCATGACGAGGGCCAGGATGGTGCCCAGGATCATGGCGCCCACCGTCAGCAGCAGTGTGTAGCCGATGCCCTGGATCACCTTGACGTCGCGCAGGTACATCCACACGATGTTCCACTGGAAGTTCTTGTTGGTGACCAGGCCGTGGACGAGCATCGCCGCCAGCACCGCCACCACGACGGCGGCGATGAGGGTGCCGGGGTGGAAGACCTCCTTGGCCCTGATGCGCCCAGGTATCTGGGAGTGGGGTTCGTGCGCCATCGCGATCACTTGCCCGGATTGATCTGCGCGGTCTTGATCATCGTTCCCTCGGCTCCCCATGCGCTCATGATCTTCTTCATCGTGCCGTCATCGATGAGCTTCTGCAGGGCGGCCTGGACGGCCTTGGCCATCTGCGGATCATCCTTGGGCAGCACGACGCCCTTCTCATCGGTGTTGGTCTTGCCACCGAGCTGTTCGAGCGCTCCGCCCGACTGCATGGCAGCGTAGTTCACGATGATCGAGTCGGCGTACATGAGGTCCGCCTTTCCGCCGATCACCGCCTGGCTGGCCGCCGTCATCTGGTCGTAGGAGAGGATCTTGATCTCCTTCTTCCCGGCCGCGGTGCACTTCTTGGCGCTGGCCTGGGCGTCGTCGGCCTGGGCGGTGCCGGTCTGGACTGCGATGGTCGTGCCGCAGACATCGGTGGCGTCGACCTTCTTGGGATTGCCCTTGGCCACCCCGTAGGTCCAGCCGTCGGCCATGTAGGTCACCATGTTCACCTGCTTGAGCCGGTCGGGGGTCACCGTGAACCCGGAGATGCCCATGTCGAACTTGGTGCCGACGGCCGGGATGATCTGCGCGAAGGCCGAGGACTGGTTGGTGGTCTTCAAGCCCATCACCTGGCCGATCGCGGTGGCGATGTCCATGTCGAAGCCGACCAGCGTCTTGCCGTCGACGCCGATGAACTCGGCCGGTGCATAGGTGCCCTCGGCGCCGTTGGCGAGGGTCCCCTTCTTGGCGACGTCGGCGGGCACCATGGCGGCGATCTTCGGGTCCTTGGCGACCGACGTCAGGTCGACGCTGGGCTGGGCGCTCGCCTTGGCCGAACCGGACCCGGATGATCCCGCACCCGCCTCGACCTCGGAGGCATTGGTACAGCCGGCCGCCGCCAGACTGATCGCCAGGGCGCTCACGGCTGCGGTGAGAGCGGCTGAGAAACGGGTCTTCATAGGTGGATCCTTGATCTTTCGTGCGGGCCGGCCGGCGGGCCCCGGTCGGCGGAGCGGAGGTCTACTCGACGGACGGGTTGATCTCCGACTTGGCAATCATGCCGTCCTGGTTGCCCCAGGTGGTGAGAATCTTCTTCATGGTGCCGTCGTCGATGAGCTTCTGGGTGGCGGCCTGAACGGCCTTCGACAACCCCTTGTCGTCCTTGGCGGTGGCGACGCCGAAGGGCTCGGCGTCGGTGACGTCGCCGATCGGCTCGAGCTTGCCGCCGGTCTGCTTGATCGAGTAGTTGATGATCATCGAGTCGGCGTAGGAGATGTCGGCCTTGCCGCCGGCGACATTGGTGGTGGCGTCGGTCTGGGCCTTGTACGAGAGCACGTCGACGGCCTTCTTGCCGTCGGCCACGCACTTCTTCGACTGCGCATTGGCGTCCTCCTCCTCGGAGGTGCCGGTCTCCACGGCCACCTTGAATCCGCACAATGAGTCGGCGGGCACCTTCTTGGGATTGCCCTTCTGGACGGCCTTGGCCATCCCGGCCGTGAAGTATGAGGTGAGGTTGACCTGCTTCTCCCGCTCCGAGGTGATGGTGAAGGAGGAGATCGACATGTCGTACTTGGTGCCGACGGCGGGGATGAGGCTGTCGAAGGTGGCGTTGACGAACTTCACCTTGACTCCCATCAGCTTGGCCATCGCCTCGGCGTAGTCGACGTCATAGCCGACGACGGTCGTCCCGTCGGCAGCCACGTACTCGGCCGGGGCGTAGGAGGCGTCGGAGCCGATCGTGAGGGTGCCCTTGCTCTTCAGATCCTGCGGCACCAGCGCGGCGATCGAGTCGTCAGTCTTCAGTGAGCTGATGAGTGCGTCGTTGGAGGCGGCCGAGGCCGATCCCGAGGCGCCGGACGAGGAGGACTGGGAGGCGTCGGTGCAGCCGGACAGGGCCAGGGCCGAGGCCAGCGAGATCGCCGCGAGGGTGCGGGTTGTGCTCCGTAGGTTCATGGGAATGCTCCTGATGCGTGCGCCTGTGACGTGATGTCGGGCGACAGTCTGGTCCCTCAGTGTTACCTGCTTGTATCACTTGACGGACGGATTGATCTCGGAGGTGGGGATCATGCCGTCCTCATTGCCCCAGTTGGCCAGCAGCTTCTTCATGGTGCCGTCGTCGATGAGCTTCTGGGTGGCGGCCTGGACGGCCTTCGACAGCCCGTCGTCGTTCTTGGCGGTCACCACGCCGAAGAGGGCGGCGTCGGTCATCCCGCCCAGGGCCTCGAGCTTGTCGTGGGACTGCTGGATGGCGTAGTTGATGATCATCGAGTCGGCGAAGGCGACGTCGGCCTTGCCGCCGGCGACATTGGTGGCGGCGTCGGCCTGCGACTTGTAGGAGACGACGTCGATGGCCTTCTTGCCAGCGGCGGTGCACTTCTTCGACTTGTCCTGGGCCGCGGTCTCCTGGGCGGTGCCCGTCTGGACGGCGACCTTGAAGCCGCACAGCGAGTCCTTGGTGACCTTCTTGGGATTGCCCTTCTGGACGGCCATCCCGAAACCGGCCTTGAAGTAGCTCACCATGGTCACCTGCTTCTCGCGCTCGGCGGTGACGGTGAAGGAGGAGGCCGACAGGTCGTACTTGCTGCCGATGGCCGGAATGAGGGAGGGGAAGTCCGCGTTGGCGGTGGTGAGTTTGAGGCCCATCAGCTTGGCGACGGCGCTGAGGTAGTCGACGTCGTAGCCGATCACGGTGGAGCCGTCGTTGTCGACGAATTCGGCGGGAGCGTAGTTCGCGGCCGCACCGTTGCGCAGCGTCCCGGTCTTGGCGATCGAATCGGGCACCATCGCGGCGATCGAGTCATCGGTCTTGATGGCGGCGATGATCGCCTCGTTCGAGTCGGTCCCGGAGGCCGCCGAGGCGGAGCCGCCAGCCGCGCCGCCCTCCTCCTGGGAGGCATTGGTGCAGCCGGTCAGGGCCAGGGCGGCGAGGACCAGGCAGGAGGGGATGGTGCGCGTGAGCTTGTTCATGGGGCTTCCTTGTGACGGGGCGCCGTGCGGCACCGACGATCACATAATTATGCATCAAGACTAATACATGCAAGTCGGCGGGGTCGTCGTGACCGAACTGCAATGTCGGCGGGGCGCGGGTTCAGGCCCAGCCGAACAGGGGCGGGAACCCCAGCGCGATGAGGAGGGCCCAGACGCCGAAGACCGGCAGTGCCAGGCACTGCCAGCGAGCCAGGCCGGAGGCTCCCGCCGGGCGCGGCGCGCGGCCCAGGAGGATCTGGCAGTAGTGCCATGCCGAGCCGGCCAGGTGGGTCAGTAGCAGGACGTTGCAGCCGAGCCCGGCGAGCTTGTTGGCGGAGGCCCCCCACTCGCCGAGCCGTCCGGCCATCGCCCAGAGCATGACGAGATCGACGCAGATCGCAGCTGCGATGAGTATCAGCTGCATCCAGTCCAGAACGTGGCGACGCTCGGCGTCCCGGGCCGAGACGGTGAACAGGACGATCGCCGCCACGGCGATGAGAGAGGCGTCGAAGACGATGAGGACATCCCGGTCGACGGTCACCGGATCTCCGGCCACGACCACCACGACGAGGAACGCGATCAGGGCGGCGCTCATGAGAGGGGTGAAGACGGCGGTGAGGACGGGCGCCATGTTCTCGATCACGGACTTCTTGTGCTGGACGAGCCAGGCGCACACCGGTACGGCCCCGCCGGCTCCCAGTGGCAGGACCCATCCGGGTATCTGGCTGACGGCCGTCTCCGGGAGGCCGGCGGCGTAGAAGATCCCGACGATCAGCGCCGTCAATACGCCTCCGCATAGGGCGATCAGCACGTAGTAGACGGCCGCCTCGCCGAGGAAGCGCACCCAGTCCATCCAGGCGCTCAGGTCGGTCCAGCGTGCGCCGAGGTAGGCGATCCCGGTGGTGATGCCCAGGCTGACCGGCAGGTGGAGCGCGGTCAGCCAGAAGGTCTGCCCGTCCGGGCGCGCGGGGAAGAGGGCGAGGGGCACGGCGCCCGCGACGAGCACGCCGAGGAGTGTGAGAAGACCCGCCGCACCGCCCAGGCGGTCGCCGCGCCGAAGGGCGCCGGTGTCGTCGCGCCAGTGGCCGATGAGGAAGTACGCGATGAGGAAGGGCAGCACGAGCAGGCCGGCGGCCCGTGGGTAGAACTCGCTGCTCGCCGCCTCGCCCAGCAGGGCGTACGGCAACCGGACGGCCAGCCCGCAGCCCGCCGCCAGGACCAGGGCCACGAGAAGGCCGCCGGGGCGCCGATGAGCCGAGGAGGGGGGCATGAGCTGTCGCCACAGACGCTCGGAGTGGACGCGGGCGTACTCCCGCGAGACGGCGTCCTGAGAGCCGAGACGCTTGACGGCGATGAGGAGGGCCTCGTCCGGGGCCAGCCCGGCAGCCCGCAGATCACCGATCTGGGCCTCCAGATGGTCGGTGAGCTCATCGGCGTCATCGGCGCTGACGCCGGGGCGCGCGGCCATCATCTGGCGCCACTGGGCGATCTGGGAGTCGATCCCGCCGGTCACCTCTGATTCGGGCATGTGAGTCTCCTCAGGTTTCCGGGACGGCATGCCGGGGCGCCCGGCCGGGGGCGACGAGACCCTCGAGGGTCTCGGTGATGACCCGCCACTGGCGGAGGCGGCCGTCCAGCTCGCTGAGGCCCGCAGGGGTGATCGCGTAGTACTTCCTGCGCCGGCCCTCCGGCGAGGAGCCCCAGCGCGAGGAGATGAGGCCTTGGCCCTCGAGGCGGTGCAGCAAGGGGTAGAGCATGCCCTCGCTCCACTCGAGCTGACCTGTGGAGGCTCCGGCGATGCGCCGCAGCAGGGAGTATCCGTAGTCCTCGCCGCCGCTCAGGACGCCGAGGATGAGCGGGGTGGCCGAGGCGGCGACAAGGTCCTTGGGGAGTTGCACAGGTCACCTCGCACTGTTAGGTATCGGTCCACCGAAAGCCTAGCACTACGAGGTAAGGGTTCGTCTCAGGCGCGGCGGCTCCAGCCGCGGCGGTGTCGCAGGGCACCGATCGGCAGGCAGATGAGGTAGATGAGGAAGCTGATCGTGGTGACGTAGGGGCTCACCGGCAGGCCCGGGCCCAGCGACAGCATGATGCCGCCGACCGCGGCCGTCACCGCGAAGACCACCGACAGGGCGCTCAGCGCACTGGGCCGTGCGGTCACCCGGGCCGCGGCCGCGGTGGGGGTGATGAGCAGGCTCAGCACCAGGAGGGCGCCCACCAGCTGAATGGCCATCGCAGTGGTCAGGCCGAGCAGCACCATGAACAGGATCGACAGGAAGCGCATCGGCACCCCGCGGGCCCTGGCCACCTCGGGATCGGCCGAGGCGAAGAAGAGCGGCCGCCACACGGCCGCCAGGATGAGGGCGACGAGCGCCGCCACCAGGCACAGGGTGGTGAGCTGGGTGGTGTCGACGGCGACGATCTGCCCGGTGAGCAGGCCGAACTTGTTGGAGGAGCGGCCCTTGTAGAGGCTGAGGAAGAGCACACCGATGCCCATGCCGAAGGGCAGCATGATGCCGATGCTGGCGTTGCGGTCCTTGGCCCGGACTCCCAGTACGCCCAGGATGACGGCGGCCACCAGGGAGCCCGCCACCGCGCCCGCGGTGACTCCGACCCCCAGGAACAGCGCCACCGAGGCGCCGGCGAAGGACAGCTCGGAGGTGCCGTGGACGGCGAAGGCCAGGTCCCGGGCATGGATCATCGGGCCGATGAGGCCGGCGAGCACGCCGAGCACCGCGCCGGCGATGAGCGAGCTGGTGACCAGGGGCAGCAGCTCGGCGAAGTCGGTGAAGTTGATGATGGTGCCGAAATCAATCACGGCGGGTGGCCTCGTGCTCTCCGTGCTCGTGGGGTCCGTGCTCCTCGTCGGCGAGCACGATGATGCGGCCGTTGTGTCTGAAGACCTCCACCGGTGAGCCGTAGAGCCCGGTGAGGGTCGCCGATCTCATCACGGCGTCGGGGGTCCCGACGACCACCCGGCCGCCCGCGACATAGGCGACCCGGTCGACGTAGGGGAGAATCGGGTTGATCTCGTGGGTGACGAAGAGCACGCCCAGGTGATGGTCCCGCCGGGCCCTGTCGATGAGCTTGGTGACGGCGTCCTGGTGACGCAGATCGAGGCTCAGCAGGGGCTCATCGCACAGCAGCAGCGCCGGATCCGTGATGAGCGCCTGGGCGATGCGCAGCCGTTGCTGTTCACCGCCCGACAGCTCGGAGAGCGGGGCGTCGGCGTAGGACGTGGCCCCGACCTCCTCGATGACCTCGGCGACACGCCGGGATCTGGATCGCGAGGGGAGTCTGGGCCCCCATCGGTGTCCGTCGATGCCCATCGTCACCAGGTCTCGCCCGCGGATCGGGGCCAGCGAGTCCATGGAGCGCTGCTGGGGCACATAGCCGATGGACGACGACCCCTTGGTGACCTGGCGTCCCGCCACCTCGGCGCGGCCTGCCGCCAGAGGAATCTGGCCGAGCAGGACTCGCAGCATGGTGGTCTTCCCGGCGCCGTTGGGGCCCAGCACCGCCACGAACTCGCCGGGCTCGACGCGCAGGTCGACGTCGTGCCACAGGACGCGGTCGCCGAAGGCCACCTTCGCGCCGTTCAGTTCGGCGGCGTCGGGTAGGCGAGGTTGTGGGGAAACGGTCACGGGCATCTCCAGTCAGCGGTACTGCGGGGCACGACGCGTCCCGATCATAGCGGGAATGATTCCCATTTGATCATCGGGGAGGGGTTCACGCCGGTCAGGACGCGAGGGCCTTCGAGACGCCGGTGATGGTGGCGTTGAGGAAGGCGGGGTAGGAGTCGATCCCCTCCGGGAAGGTCTCGGTGACGCCGACGCTCGGCACCGACGCCTTCTTCGCCGCGCTCTGGAGGGTCTTCGTCACGGAGTCGGAGGTCTGGCCGTTGACGATCAGCAGCCCGGCCTTCTTCGTGGTCAGGAGCTTGGTGGTCCGGTCGACCACCTTGACCGAGGGGCCGGACTCGGTCTCGGACTGCTCGACGAAGGCCTCGGGGGTGGCGTCCTTCAGGCCCATGTCGGCCAGCAGGTAGTCGGCCACCGACTCGGTGGCGACGAAGCTGACGCCGGGATGGGCCTGGCCGACCTTCTTGGCGTCCGACAGGGTCCTGTCCATGGTGGTGCCGAAGGTCTTGGCGTTCTTCCGGTAGTCGGCGGCGTGGTCGGGGTCGGCCTTCGCCAGGTCGGATGCGACCTTGTCGGCCACCTTGCGGGCGGTGGAGATGGAGTAGAAGACGTGCTCGTTGAAATCGGTGCCGGTCTTCTTCCCGGAGGTCTTGACAGCGTCGACGAGGGTGGCGTCGGACTGCCCGGCCAGGGTGGCGGCCCAGTCGTCATATCCCCCGCCGTTGACAACAGCGACCTTGGCCTTCTTGAAGGCGAGCTTGTCCTTGGCGGTGGCCTCGTAGTCGTGCGGGTCCTGCTCGGGGCTGGAGATCACCGAGGTGACGTCGGCGTGGCTGCCGGCGACCTCCTTGGCCACCGATCCCCAGACATTGGTGGAGGCGACCACCGAGACGCGGCCGTCCGCCGATCCGGATGACGAGTCCTGCGAGGAGCAGGCGGCCAGGGGAATGAGGCAGGCCGCGGCGGCGCCGGCGGCGAGCAGGCGACGGGAGGTCCTGGGCAGTGAACCACGTGACATATGAAGTCCTTAACGGTTGTCGTAACTGATAACCATTATCAATAGTGAGGGCAGTCAAGGCAAATCGTCGGGGGATCCACTCCCAACACGCCGTGTCCGCGCCCGGTGGAGCTCCGGGACGGCGTGTTGGGAGCAAAATCTCCACAGTGAACGCACAGGTGAAGTGGGGGGCGGGGGTCAGGGCCGGGCGCGGCGGGTACGGGTGGGCGGCGTCAGGACAGGATCTGATCGACGGTGGCGACCCGGATCTGCGGGGAGTAGAGATCCATCACCTGACAGGCGGCCGCGTGGTTGGACTCATCGGAGCCGGCGCAGGCGTCGGCGGCGACCTCCACCGTCGCACCGGCGTCGGCGGCCGCCAGAGCCGTGGAGATGACGCAGCAGTCGGTGGCCACCCCGGCCAGTACCAGGTGGGGATGACGCCCCACGACCGACGCCATGGCCTCGCCCCACTTGCCGAATGTCGTCGCGTCCAGGGTCGGGCGGTGCACCCAGCGGCGGGCGGCGTCGACGAGGTCGAAGTACGGGTCGTCGTCGGGCCGGTCGGCGAAGGGCCAGCGGGCGAAGTAGTCGGCCCAGGAGCCGGGATGTTCGGTCCCCGGGACCCAGCGGGTCACCAGGATCCGCTCGCCGAATGCGGAGGCGAGCCGGTCGACGGGGCCGACGATGCCCGGGAAGCCTGGTGCGCACCACTGCGACGCCGGGTCGGCGAAGATCCGCTGGGGATCGATGACCACCAGCCAGGAATCGCTGCGGGCCTCAGGCATCCGGCGCCTCCTGGACGCGCACCCGGGACCGCCTGGCCACCAGGGTCACCACGAAGGCGAGCACCAGGGCGGCGATGACGCCGATATTGGCCCAGGCCCAGTCTCCCTCGCGTCCGCCCAGGCCCAGCGGCCCCAGCAGGTAGCCCTGCCAGTTGTTCCAGGAGACCCCCTCGTACTGGTTGATCACCAGCCCCCAGCCGATCACGGTGGTGATCACCAGGGTGATGAGCGACGTCCAGTCCACCGCCCCGTAGCGGCCCGCCGAGCGGAACAGGTCGGCGTCATCGTAGGGCTTCCGGCGCAGCGCGATGTCGGCCATCATGATCCCGGCCCAGGCGGCCAGCGGCACGCCCAGTGTGACCAGGAAGGACTGGAAGGGTGAGATGAAGTTGGGGGAGAAGAAGACGACGTAGATGGTGCCGATGGTGAGGATCGTCCCGTCGATGAGGGAGGCCGCCGGTCGCGGGATGCGGATCCCCAGGCTCAGCAGGGTGAGGCCGGAGGAGTAGATGCCGTTGATGGCCCCCGACAGCAGGGACAGGATCGCCACGATGAGGAAGGGCACCAGGAACCAGGTGGGCAGGATCGACGCCAGCGCACCGACCGGATCGGCCTCCACGCCTTTCGAGAGGGTCTGCGAGGACCCCGCCAGCAGCAGTCCGGCGGTGATGAGGAAGACCGGGCCCAGCGACCCGCCGAAGGTGTTCCAGAAGACGATCGAGCCGCCGGAGGCCTCACGGCTCTGGTACCGCGACCAGTCGGCGGCGATATTCACCCAGCCCAGGCCCATGCCGGTCATCACCATGGTCAGCGCCCCGACCACCGACTGCCAGGAGCCCGAGGGGATGGCCATCACGGCGTCCCACCGGATGGCGGGCAGGGCCATTGCCAGGTAGACGATGGTGACGATCCCGGTGACCCAGGTGAGCACCGACTGCATCTTCATGATGATGTGGTAGCCGGCCACCGCTCCGGCGACGATGAGCAGGGCCACGACGATCGCGGCGATGATCTTGACGCCGGTCCCCGAACTCCAGCCCAGCCGGGCGAAGACGGTGGCGGTGGCCAGCACGGCGGTGATCGCCAGGGAGGTCTCCCAGCCGATCGAGGTGATCCACGAGACGATGCCCGGCACCTTGTTTCCCTGCACCCCGAAGGCCGCGCGCGAGGCGACCATGGTCGGCGCCGAGCCGCGCTTGCCGGCGATCGCGATCACCCCGCAGAAGGCGAAGGAGACGACGACGCCGATGAGAGTGGCGACGGTGGCCTGCCAGAAGGAGATCCCGAATCCGAGCACGAAGGCGCCGTAGGACATCCCGAAGACCGAGATGTTGGAGGCGAACCAGGGGAGGAAGAGATTGCGCGGTTTCGCCGTCCTCTCCGACTCGGCGATGATCTCGATGCCAGTGGTCTCGATTCCCGCCGGCGATGACGGCTCGGACATGTGCATGGCTCCCGTCCGCCGCAGGACGCGGCTCTGGTGATGATGCGGCTCATTCTGTCAGCACCGGAGGGCGGCTGCCCAGCACATCCGAACGGTTCGGCGTCAGTTGTCGAACAGTTCGGCGTGCTGGCGACACCGGCCGGCGACGGCCGCTATCGTCTCGGCATGGGATCTGAGGGTGACGAACAGAGATGGACCTCTCCCGACCCCGCCCCGGCCGATCTGGCCGACGAGGCCGTCGCGCAGGTGCACAGGTGGTTGGAGAGGACTCCCGGCCAGGGCCGGACGCCACGGTTCGACCGGGGACGGGCCGCCGCCCGTCTGCTGTCGCAGGTGCTGAGCGAGCCCAGTGGGCTGCCCTTCACGGTGGGCTTCATCGACCAGGTCATGCGCCCCGAGGACCCCGTGACCGCGGCCCGCAGTCTCACCCGGCTCTCCCGCACCGACTGCTCCTTCCTGCCCGCCCCGCTGCGGCTGGGGGTGAGGATCGCCGGCCGGCTGGCCCCCGTGGCCCCCGGGCTCGTGGTGCGGGCCTCCCGCATGGTGCTCCGGCAGCTGGTGGGGCACCTGGTGGTCGACTCCAGGCCGGTCATGCTGGGGCGGTCCCTGCGCAGGCTGCGCGGCGACGGCGTCAGACTCAATCTCAATCTGCTCGGCGAGGCGGTGCTGGGAGATCGTGAGGCGGCCGAGCGGCTGTCGGGGATCGAGAGACTGCTGGCCCGCCCCGACGTCGACTACGTGTCGGTGAAGATCTCCTCGGTGGTCAACCAGCTCGACCTGTGGGCCCATGACCAGACCGTGGCCAGGGTCGCCGACCGGCTCTCGCCGCTCTTCCAGCTCGCCGCCGACTCCGCGGACCAGAAATTCATCAATCTGGACATGGAGGAGTACCACGACCTCGATCTGACCATCGACGTCTTCACCGCCCTTCTCGATCGCCCCGAGTTCCTCCATCTGGAGGCCGGGATCGTCATCCAGGCCTATCTGCCCGATGCGCTGGCCGCAGTCCAACGGCTCACCCGCTGGGCCGAACGGAGGGCGGCGGCCGGGGGAGCGGGGATCAAGATCCGGCTGGTCAAGGGCGCCAATCTGCCGATGGAGAAGGTGGACGCCGAGCGTCACGGCTGGGCGCAGGCGCCCTGGGGGTCCAAGGTCGCCACCGACGCCAACTACAAGAGGGTCCTGGACTGGGCCCTGACCCCCGATCGCACCCGGTCGGTGCGCTACGGGATCGCTGGACACAACCTCTTCGACATCGCTCTGGCCCGCGGCCTGGCCGCCGGGCGCGGGGTGAGCGACCGGGTTGAGTTCGAGATGCTGGCGGGCATGGCCCCGGACCAGGTGGAGAGGATCAAGCAGGACGTCGGCGGGGTGCTGCTCTACACGCCGGTGGTCCACCCCGACCACTTCGACGTCGCGATCTCCTACCTGGTGCGCCGCCTGGAGGAGAACGCCGCCGAGGAGAACTTCATGTCGGCGGTCTTCGACATCGGCGATGACGAGACCCTCTTCGCCCGGGAGGAGGAGCGGTTCCGCGCCGCGGTGGCGGCCGCGACCCGCATCGTTCCCGACCCCGAGCGCCACCAGACCCCCGACCGGGTGCCCGAGGGGCCGGGATTCACCTGGAGCACCGACTCCGATCCGGCGCTGCCCGTCAACCGGTCCTGGGCCCGGGATGTGGCGGCCGCCATGCCCGGCTGCCGGCTCGGCACCACGACCCTCAACACCCACCGGGTGGAGACGGCCGACCAGGTCGACGCGGCGATGATCGCCGTCGACGAGGCTGACGAGGCTGGCCGGGAACTCAGCGACGCCCAGGCGTCCTACCTTTCGGAACGCTTCGGACCGTCCGACACCCCCGACCAGCTCACCGTCTTCGACGCCGCCATCGCCACTGCCGCCGGACGCCTCGCCGAGGACCGGTCCACCGCCCAGAAGACCCTCACGGCGCAGCGCGACCAGCTGCGCCGCACCCTGGAGAACTTCCTGGACAACTGGCCGAACCCGAACCTGCGCGCCGACCCGGACACCTCCGTCGGCGACTTCGAGCGCATCCTCGACGACCTGGAGACCAGTGGACTGCACGAGCTCGAGGCGGAGTGGAAGAACAGCCTGGTCACGATGTCCGGCAACGACCTGACGAACCTGGCCTCGGCGCTGTCGCGGGCGCGCCGGGAGATCCAGGAACGCATCGAGCCGATCAACCAGATCATGCGGGAGCTGCCGTTCTACGACGACGACCACCGGTTGCAGATCTCCCCACGGGACAACCAGTCGGAGTCGCGGCGTAAGTTCCTCAAGGATCTGCGGGATGTCCGCGGTCTCATCGAGTCCTCCTCGACCAGTCCGGCGGACAGTCCGGAACGGGCGCAGGCCTATGAGCGCATGTCGCGGCTGATCAACCGGATCCGCCGCACCGCCCCGGACTTCGACGGGCTGATCGACGTGCGCAACCACGTGCGCGTCAGTGCAGAGAAGATCCACGCGACCACCGGTGCGCATGTCGCGTTGTACGATCACATCGGTGAGAAGTCCGGTGGCGAGTCCCAGGAGCTCATCGCCTTCATCGTCGGTGCCGCGCTGCGCTACCAGTTGGGCGATGCCTCGGCGGAACGTCCCCGCTATGCCCCGGTCTTCCTCGACGAGGCACTGATCAAGGCGGACGCGCACTTCACGGCCCGGGCGATCGGTGCGTGGCGTGGGCTCGGGTTCCAGCTTGTCATCGGTGCGCCGATCGACAAGTACAGTGCCATCGAGCCGCACATCGACGTGGAGTACGACATCCTCAAGGACACCTCCGGGCGGTCCTGGGCGAAGCCGAAGGTCGGGGTGTGAGACAGGTCTGATGGATTTCTCCTATACTCGGGCCATGACCGGTTCTGCGCCAGTGCCAGTGGAGATCATCACCGCCCGTGACGTACCCCTCGGCGGGTTGCGGGCCATGACCGTGCACCGCACGCTGCCGCAACGCCGCCGCAGCCTCATCGGCGCCTGGTGCTTCATCGACCATTTCGGCCCCAACCGGGTCGCCGCCGACGGCGGTATGGACGTCGCACCACATCCCCATACCGGCCTGCAGACCGTGACCTGGCTGTTCGAGGGAACCATCAGGCACGACGACTCCCACGGCATCCATGAACTCGTCCGCCCTGGCGAGGTCAACTTGATGACCGCCGGCGGCGGAATCTGCCATTCGGAGGTCTCCGCCGAGGACACCGAGATACTCCACGGCGTCCAACTGTGGACCGTCCTGCCCGACAGTGCCCGCCACGGCGGCCGACGCTTCGACCACCACGCCCCCGACCAGATCGCCTTCCCGGGCGGAAACGCCCTGGTCTTCATCGGTTCGCTGCTGGGGGTCACCTCCCCGGTGGAGACCTTCACACCGCTGGTCGGGGCGGAGATCCGGTTGGACGCCGGTGCCAGCATCGACATCTCCCTCGACCCGTCCTTCGAGCATGGCATCCTCGTCGACACCGGTGACATCACGCTCGAGGGCGCGCCGGTGGGGCGCACCGAGCTCGCCTACACCGGTACCGGCGCGGACAGCCTGCACATCGCCAATATCGGGGACGAGGCGGCCCGTATCGTCCTGCTCGGCGGGGAACCGTTCGAGGAGGAAGTGGTGATGTGGTGGAACTTCATCGGACGCGATGACGCCGAGATCCGCCGCTTCCACGAGGCGTGGAACGCCGCCGGCGGAGGTGACAACGACCAGTTCGGTCAGGTCACCGGCTACCGTGGTCATGATCCGGACGGCGAGACATGGCTGGCGGCGCCGACGATGCCGCCGACGGTGCTGCGTCCGCGGACGAACCCTGGCCCCGTCGCCCGCCCCGGCGATGACCCGTACCGGTCACGGTCCTGAAAACCTGGAGGAGAGCAGATGTCTCAGTTATCACGGCGCCCTTATATCGACAAGGTCCATCCGAGTGTCTATAAGACGATGAACGGAGCCGTTCTCGCCGCGCGCACGGTGTACGGCGAGGTTGACCTGCCGATGTCGCTGATTGAACTGGTCAATGTCCGGGTGTCGCAGATCAACGGGTGCCCGACGTGCCTGAGTGTTCATGTACCGGCGGCCCGCGACGCGGGGCTGGAACAGAGGGTGCTTGACCTGCTGCCGAGCTGGCGGGAGATGCGCGATGCAGGTTCCACGGACGTATTCAGTCCGCAGCAGTTCGCCGCCCTGGAGCTCGCCGAGGCGTTGACCGTGGTGGACGGGACGGCCGACGCGGTCGCCGACGCCACCGAGGTGTTCAGTCCGGAGCAGGTCGCAGCACTGGAATGGGCGATCATCCTGATCAACTCCTACAACCGGATCTCGATCGGTTCGGGGCATCCGCCGGCAGGTGCGCGATGACCGTCATCAGGTCCGAGGACCGTGCCTTGTGGCCAGGTAATGACATCCGGTCGAGGCAGTCCTTCCCGGCGACCGGGTCGACCCGCATGACCGACTACGCTTTCGGCCTGTTGTTGATCCACAACGACGACCTGGTGGAACCCGGTGAAGGTTTCGACATGCACCAGCATGCGGACGTGGAGATCGTCACCTGGATCGTCGACGGGACACTCCGCCACCGTGATTCCTCCGGCGCGGAGATGACCTTGTCCGCCGGGCAGGTCGAGGCCATCACCGCTGGTTCGGGAATCAGCCACGCCGAAACCAACAACGTCGGGTTCACCGGACGTGAGGTGCTGCGGGTGATTCAGATGTGGCTGCCGACCGACGCCGCCGGGCTGGAACCTGCCCACTCCACCGCCGATCTCAACGCTGCGTTGGACGCGGGTGGCCTCGTCACGGTCGTTGATGGTGGTGGCGGTGACGACACAGGTGGCGCGCCGCTGCGCATCCACACCTCCGGTGCCCGCCTCTCGGCCGCACGTCTTGCCCCGGGGTCATCTGTGGAGACGGAACCCTCCAACTACCAGCACATCTTCGTGGTGAAGGGCGAGGTTGAGCTCCTCGGCGACGTCTTGTCCGAGGGCGATGCCGCACGGCTCACCGACGCCGGCGCCGTCCGGATCACTGGCCGCGAGCCGGCCGAGGTCCTGGTCTGGGAGATGGACCGCAGTGTCCGCACGGAACCCCGCTGGCGGTGACAACCGGGGGTGGGCGTCCTGCCGCGGCCACTGCCGCTGATTAGGGTGGGGAAGTATCGGGCCGCAACGTACCGCTACCGTGGTCCGACCTCACGTTCTCGGAAGTGAAAGGGTTGACCATCCATGAAGGCAGCACGCTACTACGGCAACCACGACATCCGCATCGAGGACATCGACCAGCAGACCCTGGAGCCCGGCACCGTCCGCATCGACGTCGCCTGGTGCGGCATCTGCGGTACCGACCTGCACGAGTACCTCGACGGCCCGATCTTCTGCCCGACCTGCGAGACCCCGCACCCGATCTCCGGGGAGACCGCCCCGGTCACTCTCGGCCACGAGTTCTCCGGCGTCATCTCCGAGGTCGGCGAGGGCGTCACCGACCTCAGTGTCGGCGACCACGTCGTCGTCGAGCCCTACATCATCCGCGATGACGTGGACACCTCCACCGACAACGACACCTACCATCTCTCCGAGGACATGAACTTCATCGGACTGGCAGGACGCGGCGGCGGACTCTCGGAGAACATCGTCGTGCGCCGTCGCTGGGTGCACAGGATCGACAACTCCCTCCCGCTCGACGAGGCCGCACTCATCGAGCCGCTGTCCGTCGGCTACCACGCCGTGAAGCGCTCCGGCATCACCGAGGAGAACGGCGCCGGCAAGGTCGCGCTGATCGGTGGCGCCGGTCCGATCGGCCTGCTCACCGCCGCCGTCCTCAACGCCATGGGCGTCACCGTCGTCATGTCCGAGCTGTCCCCGCTGCGCCGCCAGAAGGCCCTGGACTCCGGCGTCGCCGCCCACGCCTTCAGCCCCGCCGAGACCGATATCGTCGACGAGGTCAACAAGCTCACCGACGGCAAGGGTGCCGACGTCGCCTTCGAGTGCACCTCCGTCCAGGTCGTCCTCGACACGCTGATGGACGCGGTGCGCCCCACCGGCGTCATCGTCGTGGTCTCCATCTGGGGCCACAAGTCCGACTTCAACATGCACAAGCTCGTCATGAAGGAGATCGACCTGCGCGGCACCATCGGCTACGTCAACTCCCACCCGGACACCATCAAGCTGGTCGAATCCGGGAAGATCGACCTCAAGCCGTTCATCACCGGCAAGATCGGCCTCGACGGCCTGGT